>JACCDV010455388.1_pt1 | contig 82248 bp, 105 predicted proteins | sample 7446131 | NCBI WGS metagenome assembly JACCDV01 (sample SAMN15323448, study PRJNA562643) | freshwater metagenome | isolation source: river surface water | place: USA:Blue River Watershed | collected 2017-08-17
ATCATCAAAAGGATGAGATCCCTTACAAATCTTTAATTAAGAGACATCGCATTCTTATTGAAGGCGGTGTTATTAGTAAAATTGATGGTTTTGATATACGAGCAATAACCGGAGACAAACAATTTCAATTTGATCTTGAAAAAATTACTACCAATTTAGAAGATGGTCAGTATACATTAACCAAACTTGAAACAACTAAGGAGTAATCAAGTGAAAAATCCATTCCCAATCAAAGATGTCTTTAAAGAAAGAATCGAAGAAAATGGTTATACATTTTGTGCTGTTTTTGACGAAAAAGGCATTGAGCCAAATTTCATCTATTCGATTTCGGCAACTGATAAATTTAAAGCAGAATTTATCATAGTAGGAAATATGAATATCAATTCTTTAAACGGATTGTTAAACACTTTATTAGTTATGGAGTCTCTTCCAGAACCAGGGCGTTTTACTTCAAAAGGATTACAAGTTCTTGTAGATGAAAAACCTCAAGAACTTAATCTGGAACTGATCGATGTGACCGGGCAAAGATGGTTAGATGAAGTGATTCGCAATCGCTCAGATAATTTTAACAAAGTTTATCAGCTTTGTTTTGGCGATCTTAGTAATAAACTACCAACTGAAAAGGGCAATAAAGACTTCTTTAAACAGTTGTTCTTTCAGCCAAAACTATCGTAAATCAAATCAGGTATTATCATGAAACAAAAATATTGTAACTGCCACAACACATTAACTGTTAAACAATGTATTATGGCATTAAAGGATGAAGTAGTTGAATTTATTCAGGAACCATCCTTAGATGAATTTAGTGATATCATCTATTGCGTTAACCGTTTTGCAGGCACCATTACCAAGCAACCTTATCTAAAGGTATTGCCGGGTGATAAAACGCATGTTGATAAAATTCGAAAACGAATGATGATGTATGGATGCATTCGTAGCACCAAACATTTAGTAAAAGGTCGCTGCCCAAATGGTAGCTTAAATCCTATACAAACAGTAATTGGGAAGCAATTTAAATGGAACTAATTAAATGTAATTGTGAAAATTGCCATCACAGTATTCCGATGAGTATGGTCGAAACTAGACAAATTCTTGCCGGTAAATCCGTACAACCAACATTATGTCAATCTTGTTTGGCTGATATAAATAGAGCAATCTTGGAAGATCAGGATGAATAACTGGTCAACTGTAATTGTAGTTATAATATCAATTATAACTACCTCTGCTTTATCACTGCTATTCCGTATTTATTTATTAAATAATCATTATTTAAATCAGCCCAAGGAACCAGATACTGATGAATAATCCAATTGAATTCACCCAACAAACAATTAATAATATCAATAACCCGGTTTTCATAGCCGCAGGTCGTTTAGGTTATGAGCATCATTTAGTTAATTATCTACTTAGTGTGCCAGCAGCAAATCCAGCTCCTTTTGGTATGTCGGATTGTGAAACTATTGATGAGGTTAAAAATAAACTTAGCTGTTCAATATACGCATCTATTGGTAAAAAGCTAGAACCATATTTGGTAGTTTGTCCATATATGGATCGCATTATCAGTCCATTAATTGAAAAGCTTATGAAAGATTATCCAAGCTTAAAAATTAATGTTATTGTTACACATGATGTACGTGTCAAAGGTAAGATTTTTCAATTGATTAATTATCAGGATATTGTAAGACCAGTTCCAATGTTAATCGTAGTTGGATACTTATCCTTTCCAATTGAAACAATAACACCAAAATTATGCGAACTTTCTATCTAAATTTAAAGTTGCAGAATAATTAAAGAAGAGCCCTAGGGCTCTTCTTTTTTTTTTTTTTACTTTATCTCTTTTTTTAATAGTTCAATTGAACCATTGCCATGATTAAAGATTAAGACAAACTCTTCCATTTTGTTGTTGTAATAATGGAGAATAGTCCAACCATTTAATAGTTCTAAAACTTCAACAGGTAATGTAGTATTGGTTGCCAATTTTCCAACTGAAAAATAATAATCATTACCACAAATAAAACCATATTCAACCCCCTTCTGTATATTGATGGGAGCTACATCTTTAAAAGTGATATATTGATTCTTCTCTTTCTCATCATAATACCCGGCCTGATTCATGTGAAGAATACTTAAGACACCACGTCGTTTTGTTTCAATAAGACATTCTTCTTGATGTTTTCCTAAGATTAGATCGATAGTATTCGTAACCTTAGCAAGAATATCTAAACCACCTTTGCCTTTTTCAATGTTAGGGTTAAAGGTTAAAAGATATTCTTTATTCTTATATTCAATTGAATAACCATTTAGAACTTGTAATCCTTTAGAACTTGTAGCTCCTAACAATCGACCAACTTTCACATAACTATTATTATCAGCTATATAGGTAGCACCACACCATTCTGCGTGTATACAAGGCTTACTCAATACTTTAAATTTATCATCCCCAAACTCATTGAAATTATGAGCTATAAAATGAGTTCTACCAGCTGCCAAATTAAGATATGTATCTTGTTTAGATGTTAGTTCCAAAATAAGTTCTTTTGAATCTTCCTCAACTGAAGCAAGAGTTGCTTTCCCATGAGTAACTTTTACATTTACCAAAGGCTCATAATTAAAAATACTTACAGTCTTACCATTGTGCAATAGATAAGTATTTCCTTCTGGATGAAATAAAGAAGTCTGACCATCAATAGTAGGAATACTAATAACAGGTTTATTCTCTTTATCACGCCAACATAATACTTCTCCAAAACTCTCAACTAAACGAAACCCTTTAGATTTATTAGCATCGTCTAGGTGCTGTTCATCGGACATCATCTTAACAATTAAATTACTCATAATACTTTTCCATTCTAAAATAATAATAGTGATCTCTTGGATCATATAATTGTATTTCTAATTTATTTTAAATATATACTATTAAAATGATTTAAGCCATTTAAATCAAATAATCTGCATAAGTGGGGGAGGGGGTGCGACCCCTCCCCCTTAATGCCACGAACTGGAGTTCAATAATGAACATCAACGTTTACTTTAATGGTATTAAAACCAGTTACACATTCTCAACTGAAAAAGAATGCTTGGCATTCTGGAGAAGCCAGATCACAGACAATAACGAACTGGAAGGTCGATATCTTGATCTTAGTCGGCGACAAGTTAGTCACATTGGCAACTCCATATTATAAGTCTTAAATTTCTCCCTCTTATAAGAGGGAGAATCAATCTCGTAATTATCAGGTAGAAATATGAACACTCTTGAACAATTTAAACAGACCCTAATTCCAGTATTAGAACTAACTAGTATCAGCCATGATGAATATCTAATTATCGGTTCAGCAGCTGAATTTTATGCTGGTTTGGGTGTAGTCTTTGGGGATGTAGATATTATTGTTTCTGAAGAAACTTTTAAGAAAGTTATCGGTCTTGGATTAACATATGTCATTCAGCATGAGACTTCCACACCTACTAGAGTTATTCGAGTTGGATTGGTTGATATTATCGAACATAAAGGAGAATGGTTAAATAAGCCACGTCGAGAAGATTTATCATTCCCTATTCTTCCTAATAAAGAACTTATCGAATGGCGTATATGGATGGGTCGTCCTAAAGATCAATTAAAAGCATTTCAACTATGCCAGCATATATATGCTAGTATCCGTAGTATTGTTTTAAGTAACCCTCCTTTTTCAGTTAATACTGGTCTTAGTGAAGTAGAAAAAATGATCTTTAATTTCCAACAGCGTCTTATGGAGATGCGTAAATGATTAGTGTTATACCCGTGGATATATTGGTAAAAGTCCTACCAATGTTAGATACATCTGGTTATTCGGGTTATTATCGTATTAAAGAAGCTACCAGTCGTTATCCAGAAATTCAAGGTATTGCTAATGATTTTATGCGGTATGTGCCAACTACAACATTCGCATTAGTTTTACGTTGTAAAGGTTTGTATAAATTTATCCAATCGGCAAAAATGAATGTTGAACTTTTGATATTGTGTACAGCCTTATTAATAATCAGCCTTCCACCTGAGCATAAAAAGGATATTGATCTAAAAGAAAGTTTTGTATTTGAAACATTCGATTTGATTAATAAAAAATATGAGGAATTAATATGCGACAAGCCCCAATAAGTAAAATATTCGAAGGAACTCCTCCTACTAGAGAAGAGGCTCCGGAAGGTTATATTACTTCGCATTGTGGAACAAAATTTCAAAGAGCAAATGCTTTGTTATTTGAAGGTGTTGTTGGTATTGTTTTAAAACCATGTACCAATAATATCCAAATCGAAATTAGGAAGAGTCCTTTAAAATGAAAGTCGGAATCTTATTTGTAACACGGTTAAAATTAACCAGAGCTCATCACTCACTTTTAACCGAAACAGCTAAGGAGAATTTCTCGAAACAAGCAGTAGAATTCTTAGATCATCACGGAACATTTGAAATTAAAAACTATTTTATTAATAGTGGTAATGAATGGTCTCAGATGCAGGAGACTATTGACGAAATTAACAATAATAACTTTGATGTTATTATGTTATGGACGTGTCCTGGTGTAGATAAGATGCAACACTTTAATAAGGATTTTAAAGCGTTTTTCACAAAAGGAATTGAGAAATCTCAAGCAAGAAAACTCCATTATACTAATGGATGGTTATCCGAGATTAACTCATAACTCAATTAAATAAGGAACCCGTTAAACGGGTTCCTTTATGCAGCTTAAATCAAAAGGAATCTAAAAATGATCGAAGTAGATTATCAGTACCATATGTCTCAAACCCAACAGTTACACATCAGTCTCAACAATGGTCTTGACAAGATTCGCCAGTTTTTACATAAACCATATACTGGCGATCTTGGTGCTCTAGAAAATGTTCTGACAAAGAAAAAGGCCAGTATCAAAGATGAGCTTTACAAACTATCTGGTATTTTGTTTTTAAATAAAAATCAAAGTGGTGTAGTTAATATTTTTAATGACCATTCGGTAATTAAGATTATAAATCACCCCAATGAAATAATTCAGAAAGAATTAAACAAATCTGAATCTCAAACAATAGTAGAAGTTTGTTCATTCATTGATCTGTATTCTGATTTATTGGCTAGGTACGAAATAGCAAGTTTAGAAACTATATTTATCAAGTTAACATCTAAGCGAAAGGATAATAAAAAATCCGTTTCAGCAGCAGAGATTGAAAAAGCACAAGTAGCTCAAAATAATGCCATATATAGATATAGGCTTGAAAGTTCAAAAACTGATATGTTTAAAATCTTCACTGGAGAAAGAAAGTAAAATGGCAAATATTCTAGCATTATCGGAAGCAACATCATTAAGCACCAGTAAAACTGCTTTAGAAGCCCAAGCTCGTAGTGTTGATGAGAAGAATCTATGGCCTATTGTGGCTATTGTAATAAATGGTCCATGGCATATCAGCTACATGACCATTGAGGAGGCTGAGGAGTTCTCAGCTAAGTTTAAATCATATCTTGAGGATTGTTCCTTGGAAGATATTGAAAAGCGCCCAATGATCTTAAAAGTAATCTTGGCATGTCTTCTGAGAATAGGCAGAACTCTTCAAATCAATCCTAACATTGATGTCTCATTGGATAATCTTCCAATCATGAATGCATTATCAAAGCATCATATTTTTAACTATGATGAAAACTCAAAGTTAAATCTTACAGTTTAATCTCTTGTATGTAAACATTCTCTTTGGTTAATTCTGAAGAGAATAGCGAGAGCTCCGGAAACCCGAAGGGTTTAAACTTAAACTATTATACGAGAGTATCTATTATCTCCTTTAGAGAGATAATAAACTTAATTAATTTATAAGCTTGGGGTCAACAAACCCCAAGCGTTTTATGAGGTAATCCAGTGTTAAAAGATCTAGTTATTATCATGTTTGTAATATTTGCAATAGGTTGTGCTCCAGAAGGTAAGCCTCCACATTTAACCCAGAAATCAGTTGTGAAAAGTGAAGAAGCTTATCAGTCTTGCATGGATTCTGGACCTAGCTCAGGAATGCGTCGCCAGATTGAAAACAACAAAATTTATGCAAAAGAAATCAAGGAGGATGCAAAAGAATGTATTAGAAATATTTCTAATACTGTTGATGGGATTGAAAAAGATGAAATTGAAGCTTGTTCGGATTATGCTTTCAATATTAATGGCGGTATCAATCCAAAAGTGAGTGTGTGGAAATCACACTTCGCTTATGCTGATGTTTTAAAAAGTGTTAACTACTGTGAGAGCTTACGATGATTAAAATCTTTACCCTTACCTTGATCTTTCAAGGATGGAATAATGACCTAGAGTCACAGCAGCTACATTACCCAACTCAAGCTGTTTGTATTGCTAAACAGAATGAATGGGTAAAAGCTAAGCGACCTAGCGGAGTTCTTTTAGCTGTTGCTAAATGCACAGAGAACTATATTCCAAAATAAAAGTTTTGGATAGCTAATTTGTAGTTTTACAAAACTACTTATTTATAATGAGTAGCTTAAATCAAACTAAGGAAAAATGATGTTAAAATCTATCTTTAATGTGTATAATGAAGACCGTCGTGATGATGTTAATCAAAAACCTGAAGCTGAAAAACCAAAGTTTATTCGGGTTAGTTTAATGTGTGGTCGATTAATTCCAGATAACTATGTTCTCGATCAACTCACTTTACCAGAAGAACGTGGTATCTATCGACTAATCGAGGTTGAAGACAAGTGAAGAACTTCCCATTAACAAAGCGAGTACGAACCTCTATCTGTCCTAAAGAGTTAGACAAACTCCAAAGAGATCGTTATATGGATAACAATTGGTTATCTGGTTCAATGGGTAGAAATAAACCAAGTTTATCAGAAGCACCCTCTAAGGTTTTAGCAAAAGCTAGAATCATTATCAAGTAAACTAAATTAAAGAGGCTTTAAAGCCTCTTTTCTTTTTATACGAATTATCAACTAATTATGTAATAAGTCTATATCCAAATAATTCACTGGAGAAGTTCAAATGGGTATTATCGTTTCAAAAGAAAACTTTACTTTATTAACAACAGAATTTTCAGCTTTAGCTAGTAAGAAATTGGGCGAAGCAATTGTTCGTCATCTTTGCCGAGCTTTCTCAGTAGATGAGCGTTGGGTTGTTCTTAACAAACGCATGGCTGAGAAATTAGCTCTTAAAGGGGTTGATGTTCCTCGGGGTGATTTTGCAAAGACAAAATTCATTAAAGGTTTTATTTTAGAGCGAGAGAAGGGTATTCTTCGTCAGCATTTCCATTCTGAAGATAAAGTAATTGCTGGCTGGCATAACGATGCAATTTCTGGATTAATTAAAGAAGGTTTCGAATTAACCCAAGACCAAACTAAAGCAATGTTTGAAATTGGCCAAAAGGTTATTGAATCGCAAAAACCAAATCTACCTTACACACAGAAGAAATTAGATTCCAAAAAATAATAGCTATATACTATTAAAGTGACATGTCGTCTGATCTTCTTTAAAAGGAAATAAAATGTTAACGTCTTTATCTTCTACTCTTGAAGCATTGGGTATCTTTAATAAAAAGACTGCCCCGATTGAAACAACCCCTGCAGTTTTTACTTCAGATTTTATCCCAAATGCTATTGTAGAACACATCAACAATGGTACTGCTGGACCATTCACAATTGCTGAAATGTTAAATGATGAAATTGATGAAGCTATCAATTTGCATGGTAGTTTGGAATACAATGAGTTAGTTGATTTAAAAGCAGCTTTCTTAATTATTCTAAATCGCACTTCTGTAGAAGACATTGATTCGTTTGCTACCGATTCAGATCTTCACGACCTTTATAAAAAGGTCTTCTTACAATAATCAATAAGGGAGGGGATATCCCCTCCCTTTTAAGGCATTCGTTATGGAAATTCCAGCATCATCATTCCTTCATCAGCATTTGGATACCAGAGGACGCTATCCGGCAAATTTTGAAGCCTTTAATCCAGACCCTGGTTATCGAGGAACAACTGGTACAGAATTTGAAGGTTTTACTTTAGATGAAGTAAAAAGCTTTCTAAAAGAAAATTGTTTTATCTATGCACGTCAATTACCAGATGGTAGTTGGAGTGGTTTGTATCCCTTAGCATTTACGCTAAGTGTTTGTTGCGCTATCTCTGAATATAATCCTTATCAGTATCGTTGGTGTTTTTCAAATCCAGAAGATGCTAAAAAGTTTATTGAGGAGATGGAAACCTTCGATCAAGTTCCAACAAATCGAGAGTCGCTTATAGGTCATCGTTATACTAACTCGGCTCGTCTATTATCAACAGATGAATTAGGATTCCGTAAATGGTAAAATGTAGCATCAGCCAATGTAATGAGGAAGCAAAGGAAACGGTTAAAACCGTAATTGTAAATCCGAATCAACCAAGTCCAGTAAATCATGATTTAAAGATCTGTGAAAAACATGCTAAGATTTTAAATCTAAGTAACCCAACAAATGTATCAATTCGATCTTCAGTAGTAAAGGAAGCTAATGAAAAAGCCGATAAAAACCTCCCTAAGTTCCAGTGGTAAGTTACCAAGTTTGATTGGGAGAGAACTTCGATATTGTGTCGACTATGTTGAAGAGTGTGTCAAACTTTGTAGAAATCCAGAAAGTATTAGACAGCTTTCTAATTTTGTTGGAGCTGAATTAGCTAATGATTTTACAAAGGATCTCGATATTGATTGTAAAGAAGTTGGTATAGAAGATATTATTTCTTACCGATTAGAATATGCGGATAAACCATATGTCTATCGTCTTGAACTAGTTCGAGATGGAAGTTCACTAACAAAGATTAAAAAGCTTTTAAGAAAGCTTTTATCTACAACCTCAGAGTTTAATAACCTATCTGGTACAAAACATCGACGTTATACAAATCGCTATTCGTATACTATCGATATTGATTGTAGCGATGGCCGTTATCCATCTGTAGGTATTCCCCGTTTAGTACGTTTATTAAATGCATTAAACGAATATTAATCTTAAACAAATTCACTTTATCCAGTTAGGAATGTATTATCATGAAACACGCACAACTTTTAAAACAAATTTTGACTCTTATTACTCCAGCTCCAGAGCGTATGAAGGTCTTAGGTCTAGATGAAAAAAGATCAGACGCTACCTTTCTTCAAAAGATGGATTGGAGTAATATTCGCCGTACCACCCCCAACCCAGAATGGGGTGAGTTAAAACAATGGCGTTTTATACCTAATAAAGACTCTATGATTGATATTGGTTTTACCAAACCCATTACACTACTAAATGTAGATAATCTATTAGGAAAAATAGAATTATACTACCCCGAATTTAATTCAAAGGAAAGCATCTTTATAGAAGTCGGTGTTAATCCTGGAAAAACAGCACTATCATTACTTAAGACTCTTATCACAGAACAACGCGATAAGTTAATTCTTGGTAACGGATGTCTAGATACTGCAGTATCAGTAGCTAATGCGGGAATCCTTTTAACTTATGCTATGGATAATACTGATATGGGTACTCGCTCTCCAGCTGATAAAACTGAAAATAATTTACAAAATCAAGAAAAGAAAAGCTATGCCATCGATACAGATGTAGCTAATCTTATTGGTTTTATTAAACAGTTTATTAATAAGTTCACAGAAAATGAGCAAATGAAAATTACTCATTTTAATCTAGGTTACCAAGTGGCAACACTATATGGCGAAGAAATCAAAATTCCTACTATTTCAGAGGATAGTAATGAAGTCAATTTCATATTCGCCGCCATTTGCAAGAAAAATGAGGCTTTAATTGAATCTGGAAATATCCCGTTAGAAGATCTTGCAGATTTTTGGTATGCCCGAAATAATGCCGTGAATGATTTTATTCTAGGCTATGATGAAGCATCTCGCCTAGTTGGACGACATCGACGTTCTCGTCGTAATGATTCTGATTATCGAGATTTCGATTCTCGTCGGGACACTGATCATCGTAGTGACCGACGTGATGGTGGTTTTCTCGCCCGTGGTTATGAAGAAACTCGCCGAAAATTTCGTCGTTAATTAAAAGAAGCCTTCGGGCTTCTTTTTTTTTTCTTTTTCTACAGTAATTCCACTAGTATGTAAAAAGTTAAGGAGACTTTTAAATGTCAAAAAATCGTTTGGATGATTTAGGCGATCGCCTAAAAGCTTATGAGTTGATTGAAACTTCTCAGATTTTTCCACCAAACCACTTTCTTTATGTTCGTATTGATGGTCGCTCCTTTAGTAAATTTACTAAAGGTTTAAATCGTCCTTATGATGCTGAAATGTCGGCACTTATGAAAGAAACGACAAAAGAATTGGTTAAAGAATTTCAAGCTATAATTGGATTCACTCAATCAGATGAGATCAATTTGGTTATCCCTAATTCTTACGATAAAGGATGTGTTTTCGGAGCTAAGAAACATAAGCTTATTTCCAATATTGCCTCATTTGCAACTTCAGTTTTTGTTGCCAATATTAAAAACTTTATTCCATCAAAAGATCCGGTTGAAACTGGCAAGTATCCAAGTTTTGATTGTCGTATCGTACCTATCCCAAATATAGATGAAATTACAAACTGTATTTATTGGCGGGAGCGAGATGCTATTAAAAATAGCATTTCAATGGCGGCATATCACTATTTCTCACCTAAGCAACTTCATGGTGTGAATGCTGATGTAATGAAGGATATGCTTAAAACAAAAGCTGATGTCATCTGGGACAACTATCCTAAGTTCTTTAAATCAGGAACTTACTTCAAACGTTTTACATTTCCAATTGATGCAGTGCAACAATATAACTCCTCAGTTGAAAATGAATACAACAAACCGATTCGTTCAGGTATTTACGAATTAGATATCTGTCTCAGTGAATTAGAAGATCATGATGCCCGTAAGGTAATTGTAATCGGAGAATGGAGACAGTGTAAGCATGATGCCTTAAATACACTTGTGACTTTAGGCAATAGTGTCATTTTTCAGCCAAACCCTTTAAAAACTCAATAAGGATTCACCATGAATATTCAAGAACCAACAACTCTCCAATCTGATGTAAAAACAACTCCAATGAACCGTCATGAATATTTAGTTTCATGTGGTTTTAATGGAGCTAACGAAGGCACAGAATCTCAACTGAAAGCCAAGAAAGGTATTCTATTAGAAAAAGATGGATTACATTACTGGCTCCCTGAAAGTATGGTTGCTCCTCGCTATCTTGGTCCAGAATTACTAGCTGAGAAAGATGAGCAAACACAAATTTCTTTTAAATCAGTTACGATGACAAAATATTCCCCGACATCTCTAGGTTCGGTTAAAGCCAGCCCAATGGATCTTGGTAGTTATAATGTTTGTCGCGGTTGGGCAATCCCACCTAATGAAGATCCAAAACAAGAAGGTTATCTGGTCATGGATGAATGTCGACCTCAGAATCATCCTCTATTTAACCATGGTATTACATGGTTACCTAAACAAGTATTCGAAGCAACTTATAAAGCTTCTGAAACCTATTTAGAACGATTACATAATGAGCGTACAGAGTTACATTCGCGTGCAATGATGCTGGAATCGTTCTTAGAGAAAACTAAAACAGAAGGTTCAAATGTTCGTTTACCAGAATTACTTGAACTTCAGCTCATGCAACAAAAAGCACTTGAGAAAACTCTAGGTCTTCGCGAAGCTTATGCTAGTCCCTGTGATGCAATCGAATATGAAGGTTTTGAAGTACCTGCATTAGTTAAAGATGTAGATCACGCTACCGCAATGTTCTTTGCAGAAAAAGGCTTTCCAGTTCTTCGTAAAGGCTGGAATGGTAAAGGTATTTATGTTTTTGTAGCAGGGGCTGGGGAACTCAATACCCACGATCAAACTGAATATAAAGTTCTTGCTCGTTTAGCAGACTTTACTTGCATTGCTTCTCTTGATAAAAATAAACCGGTAAATACCTGGGCTGCTTCCCCAACGGATATCCGTGCTAAAGACTGGGTAGTGTTGTTTAAATTTTAATTAAATAAAGGGAGCCTAGGCTCCCTTTATTTTTATCGATTCCAAATAATTTCAGATACATATTACTAACATGAAGAAACATCCTGTTTCTTTATTAATCTAGTTTATCAAGGAATACCATTATGAACAATTTTCAAAATATGATCTTTCAACAAAACCAACTGCAACAAATGGAAAACTTCCAACAGGAACAGTTCCGCCGTCAACAGCAAAATGGTGCAACCCTACAGTGGGATAATGAACCATCTCAATCTGCAGAGTTTTTAGAAGCTCAAGCATCAATTGATGCTTTTGATATCAATGCTTTAAGTGAAGAATTTAATTCTCGCAAGAAAGCAAACGAATCATGGTTTGAAGAAGAAAAGAAAAAGATGAACGAAAAATTCTTTTCTGGCTTCAGTGCTTTAGACAACATCAATTCAATTGAAGATGTTAAATCATACTTCGGTTAATCGTACAAACCGTATTGATTATTTGGGTTAATAAAATAATCTGCCTGTCGAGGTGAAAATACGATTTCTAATTTAATCTATTTATTCGGGGTATTATCATGTTAGTTAATAAAATTATCTTAGCAGCTTGCTTAGCACTTGGGGCGGTAAACTATGCAGTCACTAACGGTGACTGTGAAACAGATAATGGTAAACGCATCGATGGATGTGTTATCGTTAAATAAGAAGAAGCTCTCGCTTCTTTTTTTTTTTTTAAATCTTCTATCAATCCAAAAATAAACAAACACACACTATCTTAATGAAACAGTTAAGGTAAACTTATTATTATCATTTAGTATATAGGCATCTATATGGGTATTAAATTATCAGAGCAACATAAACGCGAGCTTAAACAAAAGCTTAGAGAATTATTGGCTAAAGAGAATATCACTCTAGAGCAGACTATTAATTATTATTACGTTTCTATTTTAGAATCTTTTGAGGCTGATTCTCGTTGGTTAAGGATTTCTCAAAATGATTTAGAAATCCTCTCAAAACGTTTTGATAAAAAGATTCCGAATACAGATTTTAGAATCAAATTTGGATCAATTTTAGTTCAACGATTCGGCAATACTATTCGTCGTGAATGGTATTCTGAAAATACAGTTGTTAAAGGCTGGCATCGCTCAGCAATTGGTATCATTCGGGAACGCCATCGTGTCAGAATTCCTGATGGGATGGTCGGTGCAATTTTTCAACTAGGTCAGGAATTTATCAAGAAACATGGATCTTAAACATATATTCACCAATCCAGCAACTTTGTTAGGTTTGGTTTTTGAAACCCCACGTCTAAAATTCAAAACAGATGGAAACTTTCCACTTTCAAATGAAAATGAATTACGCTTATTTGTAGATGATCTAGAAACATTATCTGGACTAAGCGTGGTACCCAATCAAACTTCTAAAGTAGTAATTGGGCTAAAGAAAGCCGGGATAAATTTCTATCTGGTAGAAGAAGTTAATCATGATCATTTTATTGGATCACGTTTAGACACTCACTTAAACTTTATTTTATCATCAACCGAAATCGCATATTTACGCGGTTATTTATTTGCGCTAGCTAGCAAGGAATTATCATGTTAAAATCATGTAATGAAATTTCAAAATCAGAATTGATCCTTCGTGAAACTCTTATCCGTCTTTTACCAATTGGCGCGATTTCTCCAGAAAATTTATTAAAGATGTGCGGTAATGAGGATCGATTAGTTTATCCTCTTCAAAAATTTATCAGTGTAGAGCTATTAACAATTCTTACCAATTTATCTAAAAAGAAAGAGGTAACCCTTGATGATTTATACGTCGTTGGTGGTGCGTATAAACAACTTGGAACATTGTTTAATTTGACTGAGGCTGATCTAAAGAAAGCCATAGAGATAAATATTAAAACTGATTTATCATCAAATCTGAAAGTTTTAATTAGTGACTGGTCAGCAAAACAAGGGGTCGGTTATGGTAATGGTGCTGATTATGGTTATGATCATGAACTAACCAAAGAAGAATTCTTAATTAGTTATGGCTATATCTTAAATGCTATTTTCCGAAAATTTTTAAACCACTAAGGATTTGTAATAATGAAAGCTTTATTTAACTTTGGCGAAGCAATTAATCTAGCTAAGGAAGGTCAACCAGTATCGGCGATTGGTTGGGATTTGATTGATCGAGTTACCGGTATTGATGAAGTAAAATATGTACCAGCCGAACAAATCTGGAGCCCAGAGAACCGCCGAATGGGTAAACTATTGAAAGGCCCAGAAGGTCTTATTCCGGTTCAGCCTTACTGTACTAAGTTTACCCGGAATGGTATTGAGAATTATATCCCGACCAACATGGATATGAATTCTCATTGGATGTTAAGTAGCACATCACAACGTTGTTACCTGATGATGTTCATCGAAGGAGATGAGGGATTAGGGGAGTTTTTAATTCATACCAACCTAATCTCCGCCAAGGAGCATCTTACTCAAAACATGCCTTTCTGGATGCTTTATGAACAGGAGATGATCGGATATCATCATAATGCAATCTTCATTGCCGGTTCCCGTGATGCTAACTTAGTTAATGCAACAATCTTTAATAAGTTATCAGCGTTAGCGAATGAACGTACTCCGGCCCTTTGCGGGGATTCTTTCGTTGCAGATTTGAATTTCCTAAATGATGACTGGAAAGATTGCTGTACAGTTGATCAGGAGAACTATTTAACAATTCAATTAGACGAACTCGATTTTGATTTCGATCATTTAATTACCAATGTAGATGAGCCTGTCAATGTCTTTGTCGATATTGATTCTTTAAATGAGCTTAACTTACGAAATGGCGAAAATGCTGTAGAGTATGTCAAAGCTCAGTGTGTTATTCTTAATGAAAAATTCCCTCTTCTTAACTGGGTTGCTTTTAGTTTAAAAGAAGAAATTGGAAATTCATCTGTGGGTACTGAAGCAGCTGATGATGAAACATATGCATTAAAGGCAGATTAATGAGCAGACTTAAATTAACTACTACGGCTGAAAATGAAAAGTTTGAGCAGGAAGTAGATGATCGGATTCGAATGAACGCCGAATTTCGTGCTAACTATGTTGCAGAATTATTAGAGTTACTAGAGCCAGAAACTTGGATTTCTATCACAACCAAATGTAACGATAAGGTATCTGCTGAGATGGCTTGGAACTTATCATCTCCAACCATACCGAATTTTGAGAAATGCTGCCGAGATCGCGATACAGTTAAAATCATTATTCATCGAAAAGGAAAGAATAAGTTAACTTTCCTTCGTGAAGGTCCTCGCTACATTGTCACAAGTATTTAAAATAAGGGAGCCTAGGCTCCCTTATTTTTATTCCATGGTGTTGATTTCAAATCAATACAAACACACACTATCATAGTGATACAGACGTATCTAAACTTAATTTTATCAAGGAAAATCTCATGAATTATAAAGACGTTCGTTTTGGTGATAATGCTCGAAACAAAATGGTAGAAGGTATCAATATTCTTGCTAATGCTGTTCGGGCAACTTTGGGTCCGAAGGGCCGTAACGTTATTATTAAACGAAAGTTTTCTGGCCCTCACGTAACCAAAGATGGTGTTTCTGTAGCAAAAGAAATCCATCTACGTGATGAGTTTCAGGACATGGGTGCTCAGTTAGTTTTAGAAGCCTCAGTACAGACTAACCAACACGCCGGCGATGGCACGACCACATCAACTGTTCTTGCACAAGCTATTATTAATGAAGGTATTCGTTATATTGACCGTGGTGTTGGTTCTGTTGATATCAAACGTGGCATTGATATGGGTGTAGCTCATGTTATTGAATTGCTGAAAGAGAAGTCAATTAAAGTATCTGGCCAAGAAGATCTCATCAAGATTGCAAAAATCTCAGCTAACTCAGATCCAATTATTGCTGAGCTAATTACATCAGCTCTTGACAAGGTTGGTGCTGATGGTGTTATCAATGTGGAACGTGGTGGTTACAAAGATGAATTAGAGATCGTATCTGGTATGCGCACCGATGCTGGTTGGGTTAATAGTCATTTTGTAAATGTTGAAGACAAGATGTTGGTTGAGTTTGAAAAACCCTACCTAGTTCTAGTTGATAAAGAATTAAATGATGCAGATGAAGTATTGCGTTTACTTAACATTATGTACCAAGATGGTGTGCCGGTTGTTCTTATTGCACATAAATTCAGCGACGATGTTCTTTCCTTAATGGCTATCAATAACAAAAGTGGGCAAATCAAAATCTGTCCAGTAGTTGCTAGTGGTTATGGAGATCGCCGAACTTCAATTCTTGAAGACATTGCAATTTACAGTGGTGGTAATGTATTTGATTCTAACAATGGATTAAATATCAAAACCATCTCACTATTACAAGCTGGTCGTTGTGATCGCGTTGTAGTTACCAATGATGAAACTGCTATCATTGGTAAATATGGTGATGAAGGTACCATTGAGAAACGAATTGTTCGTTTGCGAAATGAGTTATCGGAAGAAACCAGCAACTATGCGATTGAACGCATTAAAGAGAGACTTGGCACTCTTACTAAAGGTGTTGCGATCATTCGTGTTGGTGGGCATACTGATGCGGAAATGAAAGAGAAGAAAGATCGTGTGGATGATGCTGTCTGTGCGGTACGAGCCTCATTAGAGGAAGGTTACTTACCTGGTGGCGGTATTGCGTTATTGCGTTTATCTGCCGCATTAGAGGACTTCCCTGTGGAAAATGAAGACCAGAAGATCGGTATCAATATTCTCCGCAAAGCAATGAAATCTCCTTTTTATCAGATCGTTGATAATGCTGGGTTTAACTCAGAAGTTGTCGAACATAAGGTAATGTTCTTGGGTGTTGAGGATATTTTCAATAGTGGTTATGACGCTGCTAATGGAAAATTCACAAACATGATCGAGGCGGGTATTATCGACCCTGCTAAAGTTACCCGGGTAGCTTTACAAAATGCAGCATCTGTTGCTGGTATCTTCCTAACTACTGAAGTTGCAATTGGTTGGGATGGTGAGGATAAAACGGATAACCTAGAATTTCTAGGTAAGTAATTTATCTAGGGGAGAGTATTTACTCTCCCTTTAATTTTTAAGGAAGTAGTATGTATTTAAGTCTGATGAATAATTTAGATCGGTTTAATTTAATCGGTGGTAAGTTTACTAAGGTGCATCCGATTACTGCATTAGAAGAGCAGAAACCATTTTTACTTTTTACCCCGACTGATCTAAATGAGACTTATTTAAGTTTCGTTTATGGTAATAGCGTGTATATAACCGCATTTGCATCAACCAATAATGCAATCATCGCAAGATTGCGAACAGTTATTGAACTATTAGATCAAGAAGCTGGCTCGGTTGATTTACCAGTATTTTTAGTAAGATCTGGAATACCTATTGATAGATTAAGTTTTGCCGACAATGTTATTATCCGAGAGGAGATTAATGTATGGAAAGCACTGCAATATCAGTACACCCCAAAACGTAGAATTACCAGCTTACTTGCTGACTTAAGAGAACTCCTCTATCTATAGGATGATGTGATGGATATTTTTGATTTAATAACACCAGTTTGGATTTGGTTTGTTTTAATCGCCATAGTTAATGCTTATAAAAGCATGAAACAGATTTCTGAGTTTTATTACCCTCAGAAAAAGGTTATTGCAGAAATAGGCAATGTTAAGTTAAGAAAACCACACCTAAGAAAACTTCATGATGTTTTGGGTGATTATGTTTTTGAAAATAAGGCGATTAAACTAAGCTTTTTACAAAGACTAATGATTATCTTTAATGATATAAAGGTGAAACGAGTCGTCTATGAAGAACTGGTAATAGTAGAGGCTTTTATTTTAAATGAAGGTTTAAATTCTGAAACAAATTATGAACAAGCTTCTTTAGAATGGGACCAGAACCAGACAGCAATTACTTTTAAACATCTTAATTCAATAATAGATGGTTACGCTAAGTCAGTCAATACTCAGTTTACACAAATTGAGATGATGTATTTCTATCATTTGGTTTTATGCGATACCCTTAAGCGCTTTAAATTAAATGAAAATGAATCTTTTGTTTTCTTACGGTTAAATAAAATGATTTTTAAAGACATCGATAAAGTAAAATTTAAAGATGTTAATATAGAATCATTAGCAAATGCTTTTATTGATACCGCACCGTTCAACAAAGCAAGGCTAAAGTATACCTCTTCGATGAGTTTAAAGGTAGTATTTTTCCTACACCCTGCTTTTAATAATAATGTGAACATTAAAAAGTTCAAAGCTCAAATCTCTTAATAACCTAATCTAATTTTATCAAGGAAAATCTCATGTTCGTAACAAATGGCTTTCAAGCTTTAATCGATTATCGCCCTTCATCAGATAAGATGTATTCATCATCTCTTCGTGATAAGAAAACCAAACCATCATTTGAACCAGATGGTCGTGTCCTTATCAGTTTAGATGGAAATAACTGGGCGCTTGATATCCATTCAACTCATTCAAATCGTTTATTGGTCATGGCCTTGATTGAGCATTTGATTTCTAAGAATGGGGATAGACAAAATACCGTCTTCGGTATTCGTCATGCCTTATGTCAGATTGCATCCCTTGGAGTGCATGTACGAGAGCTTAGTCCGATTATTGAAAATGAAGATAGTTTTAACTATAACTTCCGATTCATTCGTACTCTTCGTGCAGAAGCTTTAAAGGATGATGATGTTGCTGAGGTAATTGTAAAGGGGCTTCGTGCACATCGACATATTGTTTCTGATATTCTATCGATTAAAGAAGAGGATTTCTTTAGTAATCCAGTTGGATTTAATGGAGAATATGTATTCCCATATACTCAAGATAAAGTAAAAACCCTTATCTTCTTCTTTGACTCAAAACTTTATCTAACTAATCTAATCGATACGATACACAATCGTAACGTATTAACAAATGTTGTTAATGATTTAATTGGGTTGCGAGATGGTATTAAATCAACCTCAAGAGTTTTTACAACAACGGCAGTTTGTACTTTAGCTAAGTTAGTAAAACCTCGTGTGCGTATTCGCCCTGCTGTTATTATCAAACGTAAGGATGCGAAACTATCTCTTATCCATCGACCTTTTCTAACAACTGAAAAGAGTTTCGATACAATTCGACCAGTAGTTCGTCAAGCTGCTAGATCTCTTTTGGTGGAGACTGATTTAACTTAGTATTGTTATGAAATTCAGATAAGGGGACTGAGATGAATTTAGCAAATATTGATTTAGGTCAGATCTATTATCAGATGATGATACTTGAAAGAGAAGCTCGTTACGATTCTCTTTCTCTTGATTGTATGAAACTATATAAACTTATTCAAACTGCTAAACTTGTTTTTAAAAATGAGTTTAAACTTCGAGTAGGTAAAAAATGGTTTAGTGATTTAATGCAATGGGATATCCGTTTAGCTAAGGATTCTTACGATTCAATAGAACTACATTTTAAAGAAGGTGCAGAGGCATTTTCTTTAGTCTATGGTTTTGATGAAGAAGCAGGAGTTTGGATGCAGGTGTTGAAACAAACTAATGGATCAACAGAGATTGTTCATAATCTCATTCTCACACAGAAAATTGCAGCAAGACTAAACTTCGAAATTAACCTCGGTAGTTTTAGTGTAGTCGAAATAGCAAATAATTTAAGGAAGCCCTAGGGCTTCCTTTTCTTTATGCAAATAATTTCAATTACACACTATCTTCATGAAACAAACCATATTATCAAGGTAAAAATGCATATCATTAAAGGCTTTTTTGGGAAAAGTCGACAGCAGTCGATTGGATTTAATCCAACAATAACAAATGATGTTTTAAGTTTTGCAAATAAGTTTGAGATTAGTCAGACCCTTGCAATTCAGCATTTGTTTATTCTAGGAGTGGAGGAAAGCGAAGAAAACTTTAAGGAAAATGAACTTCCATTTCTTTCGTTGGAAAATGAAGTTCTGGAACCTCGTTCTTATAAATTCCCTTTCCAGTTTCTCGCTAAACTTGAAGAGCTATCGCTTGAAAAAGGTTTTCGTAAATCGATTACTTTTAATCAAATTATTCGTCTGGGCATAGAGAAACATAAACGGGGCAACCATGGGAATTGATTACTTAAAATGGAATGTTGAAACCAAGGCAACTTTTTCATTTCGATTAACTGAGGATATTACGAGACGAATTGATCGGTTTCAACCAAAGATCAAAAGTCGCCTGGAAAAGATTAACTATCTAGTTCGTTTATTCGACATGGTTGATCCATTGATAGAAGTAGTTGATCCTATTTTCAAAGAACGTAAAGCTCGCAGTCATCGTAGCGGTAACTATCTTCCAGAAGATGTTGTTCTTATCATTCGACGTACTGCAGCCAGATACAAAATCAGCTTAGCAAACACAATAGACTTTATTATCATACATGCTCTAGAGTGTTCTAAGACTTATAATCTAACCATTGCATTAGAACAAAAGTAAGTTCTGCAATATTAAATAAAGGGGTAATGTGTGGAATTTATTTTCTCATGTATTAAGTTTGTCATTACATTCGTACATGATATTACTGGCGGTAACCAGTGGTTAACAACCGCTATATTCGCAGGCCTGGCAATTGTTTGCAGAAGAATACCACTGCAGATTTTTGATTTTGTTATGCGACAGTTAACTGTAACTCTTCGAGTGGTGGATGATGCTCCTCAGGATAAATCAGAAACAATTGATGCTATTCTTCTTTATTTGAAGAAACATATGGATGGGAGACTTCAAAGAAGTTTTAGTGTCAACGATAATGCCAGTAAGCTTGATGAAAGGATCATATCAGGAGCTGGCAGACATTATGTAAAGATTTTTGGCGTCAGGGCCGTTGTTACTTTATATAATGAAAAAGTTGACAAGGGAGAGATTCGTCGGTTGGTTTTAAAAACCATGTTTTGGAATAGATTAAAGTTTAAAGATATGTTGAATGAGGTTTATCCAAAAGACTATGACATTCCTTTTATTTATTCTAATACCGTCGAACATTCACATGCCATTCGTCCGGTAGGTGCAATACCAAGGTTCTATGGTCAGCAAAAACAATTAATTGATCCTGACTTATACAAGTCAATTAATAATATTGTAAAGCGTTTCTTCACTGATGATGAGTATTATAAAGTAACTCAAAAATCAAGAAAAGAAACATTCTTACTATATGGCCCTCCAGGAACAGGTAAGACCAATCTAATCAGACATTTCTCATCACTTTACAATGCCCCGGTTGTGTTAGCAACCAGACATAGTTTAGAGTATGTTTTGAAAACGTTACCAAACCGTAACTTAGGTAAAGTTATAGTTTTAATTGAAGACTTAGTCTTTCCAACACAAGTGCAAGATAGCTCAGGATTAGAAAATGGCAATTCCGGAAATGTCAGTAAAATATTAAATAGTTTAGATGGAGTTATTCCGCTAAACGATATTCTATTATTCATTACCAGTAATCACATTGAAACAATTCCCCCGGCACTTTATCGACCTGGGCGAGTGGATCATTTGATTCCTTTTGGATATCCAACAAAAGAAACAGTAATGAATGCCATTGGGTTTAAGGAAAACGATCAACGATTTGAATATATTAGTAAATTGGAATTAAAAGAAATTCCATTAGACAATATCGTATCAATTCGTAATTCAGAAACAGTAGATGATATTAAACGAGTAATTAATTCTCGTGACAATTATCTAAAATTAAGTTTAAATAGCCAAGTCGTACAAAGAGATTAAGGAAATTATTATCATGTCTTTAGAAGCAATTAACAATTATGTAAGCGATATCTTAACCGGTAACCGTAGTCAAGATCCGAGAAATATCGGTACATATTTCAACCTTATGTCAGAAGCCGCAACTAAGATGTTGGGTCAACTGAAAGCTGCCCGGGAATTAACTGGATTGGATAAAGTCGTTTCGGATTTTCTAAATAAAGAAGAAAAGAAAGTTATTCGAGAATCTGTTAATTACATTCTCGAACATTCAAATGACTTAGGTCGCGATCTTCGAATGCTTGATGCATCTGGTCTATTATCCTTGGATGAAAATATTTCCATCTCAGAATATCATTTACGTTACTGCTTAGAACCGATCTTTGTACGGGCTAGTCATCTGTATTATGATAACCTTGGTTGGTGGCAATCTTTCCTTCAACGAAATAAAGAACCAGAATTCTTTATCGAAAAATTCATCGAAGCTTCTGATTATAAGCCGGGTATGGAAAGCACAATGACTGATGGTTTAGGAACTGCTCGGTAAAAGTTTATCAGTATCCCATTAATATGTGTTTAATGAAGAGTATTACCAATGTTTCTATATTTAGTTGCCTCGGTATCATTCATTTCATTAAGTGTATTCGCATTAGCTTGTGAGTCATTTGGTGTAGTGAGTGAAAAATGCTTTGACTTAAATAAATCCTTATTAGACATGAATCATTTCAACATGCCTCAATCGCACTCAGATGTGCTAGGGCCTGGTAAAGGGCTAGGTATCCTAAAGGATTAAGTCAAAAACGATAAAAGAGGGGCATTGCGCCCCTCTTTTTTTTTTTACGTCAAATCCAAGTATTGGTCTGATTAAATACATTTAAGATTTCTTTTTCAAGAGATTTCTTACGTGTATAACTTTTACCATCGCCTAACTTACTTAAAGCTGAATATGAACGAACGGCTCTATACATCACAGTTCGAGTAACAATATTAACTTCAAGTTCTCTCATTGCATTATTAAAAATCCCGTCAATTTCCTTACGAGTTAGATCTCTCTTTATTCCATACTCTAGGTAAAAAGGATTTTCACATAGATAGTCATGAAGAACCGCAGCCTGTCCATAAGCTCCCCATGGAGGGATTAGACTCCAGAAGAAACGAGGAACACTAGCTCCATCAGTAAGAAAACCTTTTGGAACTAAGACTAGACAATTTGTATCACCACCAACGTGATAATGAAACTCCTTCTTTACAATCCAATGGTCTTTATCCAAGGCATTAGATGCATGCTTGGAATAAACAATCCCCAGTTCAGTATTGAATGTATTTAAAGAAACAGATACTCCCATCTTACTTCTCCTAACCATAGTGGTCTTTTGAAAACATCCTAATGATGATATAAAGCATTACTCCAGTTCTCACCGAAGCAATAGCAGATGGGTTATTTTGTTTAACGAAACGCTTAATGAACTTTTCGCCAATAACACGCATCTTTTCAACATCCCCTTTTGATTTAGAAGCCATGTACAAAGATTTCATGTAAACCAATAGTTCTGGGATATTGTTTAATTTTCGAGAGATCTTAGGATCTGCAATTACTTGTTCAAAACAATGAGTAATAATGAGATCAAGCCACTCCTTAGTAACCTTATTCTTTTTAATGTGTTGATCATGAAAAACAATTAATGTTTCACCTAGTAAAGGTTTAGGCATCGTTGGAATCATAGAATGAACAACAGTAATTAGTTCAGGTTTAATAAATTCAGAGATTGGAGACCCAGCAACCAACTCAATATAGTCCCGATAGGAAGCATACTTGTTGGTCATATCTCGAATCACCATCTCCCCTTCTAACTCAGAGAAGTATGATTGTTTATGACGTTTCATGTCTTTCTCTCGAACCTCTGCAAGTACCTCCCAAAGATTCTTAATAATAGAACGTAATCGTCCTTGGATATCAGTAATCATGTACTGAATATCACCATCATCATTAAACTTACTTAAGGTATCCGCATGGATACCTTTTTCATTAATGATATCCTCAGTTCTCTCGATCAATAAACCCATCCAAGAACCTTCTTTCTTTAAACTATATTTCAAAGAAAGTTGATCGTAGATCATTTGAGATAATTCAGGATTAACAGGGTGAGGAAAGAAATGAGACATCAATGATGTAATCAACTTAAAGTTAAGAACAAGAATCGATTGATACATTCCTTCATAACGATCTTTAACTGATAGGGTCGAGGTTTTAAAACGATGAGCTAACCAAAGACAGCTAAGGTTCATCACATCAGTACCACGTACCCAGTCTTCATTTACAGTTGGTAAATCCTTTACCTCTGATCTAATATCACTCTCTTCTAAAGAAAGAATATCAATTAAGAATTCATGTCGATCAGAGCTTTTAAATTTGACAGGATATACGCCAATAGCATGCCCCCCAAAGAAATGAATATTATCTTCAGAAGCATTTACAATACCATTGCCATAATCCATAATTTCTTTGATCAGTTTACGATCAAATTTAATATGTTTACCATGATTATCAAAAATGGATTTAATGTTAGCCGGCATTATAACCTCCAGTCATATTCTCAACAGGAACTGCTGGAATGTTAGAGTAACTTAACATGTCATCCCACACTCCAACAATTGTTGCTTTAGCATAATCAGCAGGAGTATGAAGGGTGGTGTAACCACTCATATTTGTATAAGAAGTTAAACGAACCTCCAACGAACGAGTAACAATAATATCATCTCCCGTAACAGAGTCAAACATCGAACGATTAATAGTAGCAAGGAGTTTATAGATACCATCTCCATTACCATTATAACCACCGGCTGGACTATCCAACATTTCAAATACAAGCTTATCGAAGAAGCCAGGTTTCATTTCTAATTCAATTAAACGATCAGTAATCGTAGTCGAGATATTGCTTTCAACCAATGCCTGATCAAGTAAATCAAGCTCAGGTCTAGGAACAAATAGATCTTTAATCAGTTCTAAAGGAGTTCCAACATAGTTAGCCAATGGCTCACCTTTGAATAGAACCGCTTTACTAAACTTAATAGAAAGTTTATTACCAATGGTATCAATATCTATGATAATTTCAGGAGATACATAATCATAGATCGGCGTATCTCCCCACACTCCAAGAACCTCAACTCGGCTATATTCGACATCGCTATGAACAACATCAAATTCACTCAGATGAGTATACATTAAGAATGGAACCATTTGTTTTTGAGAAGGGCTGATAAGACCACCATCAATGGAGCTAAAATAGTTACTAGCCACCTCAGCAAACCCTTTGAGAATACCTTTACCCAAACCACCATGATCAGTCGAGTCGACTAATGACATATTCTCAGCTCTAATCCACCCGGGTTTAAGTTTAAAAATAACTGTGGTATCAGTCACTTGGGTTTCGATATTTTGATGATTAATTCCTCCTACCTGATCTAACAAATCACTTGAGATGGTCGCCTGGAAGATATTAGTTAAACTTAAGTCAACATCTTCTAAAGGGGAACTTAAATAGTTCACCGGACGCTCAAAAGAGATAAGTAACTCATGACCATTCTCTGCTAGAGTTATCAGATTCACTGGAGGTTCTGGAATAATCCCTCGAGCAATATCTAATTGCCATTGGAGCTTTTCTAAGATGGCCACGTAGTCATCAGAATTTTCAATACGACCCTTAGTTCGGTGTTCCTGATATCCAGCTAATCTACGATCAACTTTTAAACCAAGAGCTTCTCTTGTTGGATTAGAAACAGGTTTATTAATATCTGAAGTATTATCTACTTCAGATAATCCAATACCCAGTTTACTAATAACCACTTCCCCCATCATCCCGTTAACAGTCATCACAGGGTAGTTGTATTCTGCTAAGGCCTTATAGATACCACCAGTAACAGCATTAACAGTAGGGTATTTAACCGTACTCGGTGAATCTAAACTATCAACTTTATTACTGATTTTTTCAGATGCATTTAAAGCATCCTGTAGACCAGTAATAGATGAGATTGGTTGGGTATGTTGAGTATTAGCCTTCTCATCTAGTTTAAGTTGAAGATCTTCAATATCTTCAGTTTTATGTTTATGCCCAGTATTTGTTTTTTCTGCAAGAGCTAAATCTAACCCAGGGATATCATTAAAGTCATGTTGGTGATCAAGATCACTTTTATTAGCTAGGGCTAGGTCTAATCCTTCAATTGAAGTTGCAGTATGGTTATGGACTTTTGGTGCTTTCTCTTCTAATGATGATCGCAAATTCTCAACATCATCTATTGAGTGTTGATGACGAACTCCAGCTTTTTCTGATAAAGCATCTGCTAAGCCATCAATATCAAAAATCTGATGAGTATGGATACTATTAGCTTTACCATCTAAGCTGGTTTGAAAATCACTAATATCACTTACAGAGTGAGTATGTTGGACATCGGCTTTATTTGATAAAGTTAAAGCTAAACCGCTTACTTCATCCATTGAATGGTTATGGCGAACGTTGGCCTTATCATCCAAAACGATTTGTAACCCAACAACTTGATCAATCTGATGAGTATGATTACTGCCGCCAGCAGTTGTCCAAGCCTCCAACTCATCTAGCTTTTGTTTTAATCCCATCACTTCAGTAATTTCGTGGACATGGACGGTATTGGCTTTACCACTTAATGCAGAAATTAAACCACTGATAGAAGTCATCTCATGAACGTGAATAACATTCGCTTTACCATCAAGTAAAGAATTTAAACCAACAATCTGGTTGGCGTTATGACTGTGTTGAGCATTGGCCTTTCCAGAAAGAATTTGTGGAAGATCAGTAATGTCAGAAGATAGATGACTATGTTGAACGTTTGCTTTTTTATCAAGCAAACCAGCTAAACCACTAATCTCTAAAGCAGTCGTGTTATCCAGAAAAAATTCTTTGATTTGTTCTAAATTAATTCGACCAGTATAATAACCATTTGCAATCTTAACACTAATAATTAATAGATCACCAAGCGTAAGAGGTACGCTGATTGGGTGTAATCCAGAGATTGCTGAATCATTAGTAGGCGCAGGATAATTACTCATTTAACGTTCCTCAATGAATATAGTTCTGTTATCTTCAGTTAGAATACGGAAGTCAGAATTTTCAATTAATAATAACCAGTCTCTCAAATAAGGGTTATCACGCAGATCACCAAAGTAACCAAGAGAATTAGGTTTAGCGGCGAGAAAACCATGTCGATATTCAAGGTCATCTTCAGTAAAATCATAACCAAGATTATTTAATTCTCGAATAGTTATCTCAATCCCTCGCATTGAGATTTCAAAATCAGGAGGGATGATATCTCTTAAATCGAGGCGATTATAAAACGCAACTCGTTTAGGAGAGTTATCCGCATCACAATCGCAAGTTACTTTTTCTTGATCTTCAAGAAAAAGAATTAGCTTGGTATTATGAATACCACCTTTATGTTCTTCGATAGAGTAAAAACGTTTACCAGCGTAGACTGAGCCTCTTAATTCAGTTAATGATAGGTTTTTACCTTCAAAGGAGAATCTTACTTTTTTACGCAGTTGAGGTAGACTCATTATGCATTTCTCCAGTTAGATAATTGAAGATTAATTCAAATGATTACTTATTTAAAAATATAAATAGATATATATTATTTAAGTGAAATAATACCACTGGTACTATTAATCTGACATTTATTTAATCAGGATACATTATGCAATACATTCCAGAAGATGAAGGGAAGAAAGAAACTCTAACAGAAATTCATGGTAGCTTAGAGAATGAAATTGATGACCCTACAGGAGGAAAAAAAATAGCCTCACTTTTAGAAACAGCTCAAAAAAGATTCGATGGTTTAACTGCTTCTATTGCTCCTATTTCTCAAGTTGATCCATGGGTTAATCGAAAATATACCAAAACAAAAGTTAATAAACTTCGTTTGGAAAATGAAATTTATGGGTTAATTGCTGTTGGTGGTAATGGAGCTTTTGGTTTAAACAATGGCTTGCCTTGGAAGAACTCTACGGATATGGCTTGGTTTAAATCAGTAACAATGCATCGCAATATTGTTACAAGTAAGAAAACCAAAGATAGCATGCCAAATTTACCTGGGCGTATTATGAATATTGCCACTCGAGCTGCAGTATGTGCGATTAGTGGCTGGCCATTAAACCCAGAAACTTGTGGCACAGATATCTTTATCATCGGTGGGAAACGAGTTATTCAAAATACCATTGACAATATGGATGGGTTTTATGTAACGGTTATTCCTGGTGAATTTGAACATGATGTTAACTTCGATATCAACGATATTTATAAAGCCGGATTTAAACTCGACTTTATCGGTGGTTCAAAAGCTGAAAAAGATTATTGCTATTTATTAGCATTTTCTCGAGGTGAGGTTTTAAATCGACATACCCATCATGTCTTAGATCATTTCGAACCTTACCTTAAACTCACGCTTAAAAAGGATATCATTATCGCGCCTGGTGCACATGGAACTGCACAGATTAATGAAACGGTTTATACACCACGTAATCAGATTGGTATCTTTGATGTTCGCAAGAAATTAGGAGATAAAGGTCTGTATACAACTGGTATCACATTCAAACGCGAATGGTGCGGCGTACCAACAATCACTATTACCAACAAAGGAACCGAGACAATCTATCTCTATAAAGGAGAAGAGATCGGAGAAATTTCTTTTACCAACAACACCCCAGTTAATCTTTAAGGAATAATCATGCTTGCAAAAATCTTTGATACATTACGCGTTTTAGTTGAAGGCCCAGATACTAAAGAAGATCAGGAACTTATTCCTTCTGTACTATTCTCAACACGAGAATCTTTTAATGATGCTGTAGTTGAGTTGCTTGAAAAAGCAAACATTGAAAACATCTTTGACTTCTTGAAATACACAATTTGTATTGATACTTCAATTCGCCATCGTTTAGACGAAGATAGCGGTGGTTATATCGATGGCGCATTAATTCAACCTGATGATTATCTTTCTCTTCTTAACACAATCGATTCAACATTCGGCGTAACTGAAGAAACTTTTGGTATTAACGTCATCTCCGGAACTCAGCACAAAAATCCAAACTTTGCTGGGTTATCTGGCGCTTTCTTACAGATTGTTCAAGAAAGTTTTGGTGATGACCAATATGATGTTTTCAAAGGGTTTGTTGAAGCAAACTTATTGGCTTGTGCTACTAATCCATCAGCCAGCTCTATTTGGTGGTTAGATGCGCTCAAAGAAATCTATTCGTATGAGCGATCTTCTGAGGATGATAGTTGGTTTAATCCTGAAGAAGATGTTGATCAAAATAAAGTAATTCAAATCTGGTATCTTGACCTAACCAATGCACTCGGAGTTTTATTCGAAACAGTTGAAACTGCATTGCAAACTCTTCCAGAGCATTCTTTGGGTAACCAGCTCATTGAATTACAAATGGATAACCAAGCAAACTTCTTTGAAGATTTTGAAGATAAGTTTGAAAATGGTCATATCTGTAAACGGATTCCATTACTTGCTCAAGATCATATCCCACACAACATCGAACAGTGTTTAGGTAGTATTTTGGCTGGCGTGTAAAATTAATGTAATAAATAAGGAGAGTTAACTCTCCTTATTTTTTTTTCTTTGTGAGTAAACGAAATGAATGACAATGCAACTAAGCTAGATATCGCACCACTAACAATTATTGTTTCCGATGCATTAGACCCTCGCGTCCGTCGTAAGATGGAAGCAGAGCAGCAAGCTGATGTTAAGACTTATGAAGAAATGACTAAGTCAATGGAAATGCAAGAAGATCTAAATAAGATCAAACAAGAAGTTGAAGATAAAGGAGAAGAGAATGATCCTTTTAAACAACCGAAACCAACTGAGGAAGATGCAGCACAACAACAGCCTGCCGAACCACAACCTGCGGCAAATCCAGCTCCAGCCGAACAACAAAGCACAGAGCAAACCCCACCTGCAGATCAATCTCAACAACCAAACCCAGCAGAGGGACAACAACAACAACAAGCCGCTACTCCAGCGCCAGCCCCGGCTGCTGATGCCGCGTCTGCAGAAGGAGAAGAGGATTTAAGCTCGGCATTTGAAGATCATGTAATGGATCTTCCAAAAGACTTGGTTCGTCGAGTGTTAAAAGATTACATTAAGATGGAATCTAGTGAGTCTGAATCAACTGGTGAACTAGAACATATTAAGAACTTTGTCTATATTGATTTAGGTTCTAACAATGTTGGTGGTGATACTTTAGAGTCAGTACAGACGCTTCGTGACCCAGAAAATACAATTGTAGTTTTCAATGAAAACTCTTCTCCAAATGCAGATACAACTTTACGTGCTCGTAAGATCGCAGAACAGTTGTCTAATCGCGGAGTTAAAGTGTTTTATGATGTCGATGAAGCATTAACTTATTTAAATGAAATTTACGATGTTGTAACTGGTCGTAAAAAAGGAAGTGATGAATGAAACCATTTAAGGAATTAGTTTCCAAAGTTTTGGAAGAAGGAACTCTTTACAGTAATGGTAAAGGTAATTGCCTTGGTGTTATCGGTGAGCAGGTAAAGTATAATATCGCAAACCACCTTCCAGCTGTGACTGGTAAGAAAACCAACATCAAATGGGCCATCGTTGAAATGTGTATGTTCCTTAAAGGAGCAACAAACATTGATTTCTTAAAACCATATGGCGCTGAAAAGATCTGGGAAGGACAAGCTTTATCAGAAGATCTTAAAGTCATGGGTATTCGTTCTCCAATTGATGTGGTTGAAGAATATGCCCAAAAGACCAATATCTCTCCCGAGGAAGCACAACAGTTTCTTATTGAACGAACCAAATCCTACCAAGATAACCGTATTGAGTTATCTTCTAAGATCCCAGTCAATGTGCAGCAGTTAGCTCCTGAACAAATGGAAGGGCTTTTAACAGAAGAACAATACGTTGAGGAAATGAAAGCTTTAGACAAATGGATGGAAGAACCATTTGTTGAATTAGGCATTGCTCTTCGTGAAGAAAAAGTGGCAATTCCAAAAGGTTACCTTGGCCCAATCTACGGTGCCCAATGGCGTAAGTGGAAAGGTGTAACTCCTCAGAATAAGATTATTGAAATTGACCAAATCATGGACAATCTTCGTAAACTTAGTGAGTGTCCTACGACTCGCCAAGCAATCTTAACTTCTTGGAACCCGGCTGCTATTGTAAGTGAAAAAATTCCTTACGATAAAAAAATTGCCGCTGGATTTATGGGTCAGCCTCCTTGCCATGTTCTTTATCATTTCCTTGGGCGTGAGAATGAACAAGGCGAAATTGAACTCAACACAACCCTCTGGTTACGTTCAAATGACTTAATGTTAGGTCATCCATTTAATGCAATCGGTGCTACCGTTTTGACCCATTTAATGGCAAACTTCTTAGGTTGGAAAGTCGGTAAGCTTGTCATGCAAATTTCCGATGCCCATCTTTACGAAGAACACACTGAGGGTGCTAAAGAATATTTAGAACGCCCTATTCATGATCTTCCAACATTCAACTTGCCAAAAGAAATTAACATCTTAAACTTTGAAGTTGAAGATATTCTTAAAGCAGTTGGCCCGTATACCCATGAACCATATATGGCCTTCGAATTAAAAACCCGTGTAGAAAACGAAGCAACTGAGGAACAGTCACAATGAGCACTAAAACCCACAAAACAACAGCAGCAGCTTTAATCTCTAAAGCGATCTCTTACTTTGACATCGTAAGTAACTCTAAAGTTGACTTCACGGTAACTGGAGGCAAAACTGCTTATGTAGATCCTTTAGGTTCTTCAGTACAACCATTACCAACAGAACTTGGTAATAACCGTTACGACATCCATGCCAAGGATAAAGGTTTCCGTCAAGAAATTTATTTTCAAAATGGTTCGCCAGCGAATGGGATTAATGGCATCTCTAATGAGGCGTTAGTTTCGGTTGTACTACATCGCCTAAACTGTCAGAATGAATCTTTCCCATCCCCATATAACGTATTAGCAATTAACTTGCTACAGGGCGTTCTCAGTGCTCTTCATTCGCGTGTTAAAGATCGCCAGCACTTTGGTATCTACGATACTCAAACAGTTGAACCAGAAGCAGCTGATGATGCTACAATTGCAAAAGCTTTAGCAGTAGTTAACTCACTCGGTATTCTTGGTGATATCATTATCAAATTCGATATGGCCTATGCACTAGCTACCCCTGGTCGTGTGGTTGAATTTGTTGAGACATTGGCCAAACGCACTGGTGAAGATGCAGCCGAGATGAACATCACAACTGCATTTAGTTTATCTTCAGCAGCTGTAATGGGTTCTGGCATTTTCCGTGGTTTTGCAAAAGTTGGCTCAGAAATGATTAAACTAATCGAGCAAGGCAATGACAAAGATCATCCAACTAATAACACCCCATGAGCGTTTTACAGCATTTGACAAAGTAGCTGATAAAGCTCTTTCTTTGTTGGATGAATTAGGTGAACGTTACGTTGATCTAGGTTTTCGTGAAGTGGATGTGGAACATTTAACTAAGAAAGAAGCAGATGAGTTTAAGGATGAACTTAAGCAACATTCTCAATTAATTCTTTCACTCCTTCATCATCCGATATTACAAATCCTTGATGAGAAACGTAATACAGCTTTGGTTAAAAATGCAGTTGCCGAAGAGCTAGGTTATCCGGAAGGGGTTTGGCAACATTACAAAGGTGCCAAATATAAAATCCTTGGTAAGTGTCGTTTAACTGATTCTCGGTTAGATGGAGTAACTTATCAATTGGATGGTCAACCTGAATCAAAGATCTATGCTATTTCATTGATTAATTTTCATTGCCTAGTTACTCGAGGTCATACTAGAGTAAAGCGTTTTGTAAAAGTTGCATAAGAATTAAGAGGCCCCTAGGGGCCTCTTAATTTATTACACAATTCAATCCGATAAATACCAGAACCCATTCCCAATATTTAAGTTACTATGCGATCACCACAAACGCATTAGTAACTAGACGTTAGTCTATATAAATTGGAAACTAGAAGTTATAACTTACCAACCAAACTACGAAGATGCCTTTCTTTAGATTTAGGGTCGGCCATAATCGCAACCTTCCTCCACTTCTCTCTGAAGTATTCTTCATACTGCTCATGACAATCTAAATAATTATCAACGGTATCTTTAAAACTTCCAAGCTCTTGACCACCATCTAAAACTGCCTGATCAATGGTAATTGACATCTCAGTCCAGATATAAGCCTTGCAAGCTAACTCGCATAATTTAGCAAAATGAACCCAAGCTGGTTTAGGTAAGTTATTAAAGTTTTCATCTGCTCCAAGATAACAGTTTAGATATAGGTTAAAACCACTGAAAATAATATCAGTAACATAAACTACATTATTATCTAAAAGCTCGATATGGGGCGTGCCGGTCACTGGTGTTGGTAAAGCCGCATCTAAAACCTTACGAGCACTATTCTGAGTAGCAGAAGAGTTGTAGGAAGTATACGTTGATAATCCAGCAGTATTACCATTACCAAGTTCAACAGAAGTAACCCGAGTAATAACCCGACCTTGAGTTGCACTCATTGGAACTCGAAGAAGATATTCTCCATTTCCTTGGTTGCTGATCCACGTACTACGAATTGGTATTTGAATAAAAGTAGAACCTAATAGCTCAATATCCATGGCAACTCGTTCGTCAATAACCTTTTCTCGAATGAATGAATCAATCGAGCGAGATTCTTTGTAACGATGTCTTCCAGCTGGGATAAAAGTCTTTTCCAAAATCTGTCTTGGAATAGCAAATTTGATTCTACTGATCGCATAGCTGATAGGGTTTTCCATATCATTTTCTCCTCAGTATCAAATGATTATTTAATAAATTAAATACTTGTACTATATATGAATTAAAATATAAATAGGTATATATTATCTAATTGAAATTGGTACCATTACCAAGGAGTTACCATGCAAAAAGGTTGTATTTTTGAATTCTCATACGAGTTCGACCTGTATCGTGATCTTGTTCGCGAACTATTACGGGGACAGGTTAAAGATAACCTTCTAAATAAAATCGTTCGTGAACTATTATCAAATCACGTCGAGTATGTGCTTAATTTAAAACTAAGTGAATATTATCGCCAGTCAATGGATATAATGAAAACCATTGATAATGTTCTTGATTGTACATTTGATGATAATTACATTTCAAAAAATCTACCGGGATTAGAGAGTGATGTGTATGAAATCACTAATGTCTTAAGTGGACGCATTGATGAGATGTTTGCAGAAATTGATAAGAGTTATGCTTTATGGTCAGTTCGCTCATTATCAAGCTTCATCACAATCATTGAGTACACTGGTGATTATCGAATCTTAGAATGGCATGAACGTGCTGGGATTCCTTATCAAGGAGAGAAGTCTAATGTTCGTTATGAGTTCTCGCTAACTTCACTATTTACAGCCCTAGGAAATACCCTACAACCATTTAGAGGTAAATATGCAGCAACATACCTAGATCGTCATCTATCGCCAATTATTCGCAATCTGATTGAAGAAGCTATCTTTCTAAAAGGCAATCGTTCGGCTGATGATAATTCTACTTATTTGATCTCAGCAATGCATCAAGAAGTAATTATCAGTGATTATCCTTTTACCAGAGAATTGATTGCTAAACAGTTCCCTTTAATGGAACCAGACCAGATCAGACAAGTTCTTACAGAATTGCTTATTATTGTTGAGACAGAACTTCAAGCAGCAATCGAAGCAGCAATGCATGTAGATCGGATTAAATCATGGTTTATAAATGATCGTATTCTAACCATTGTAATAGAACGCCCATTAACCCAAGTTGATTTTGGTGAGCGATTAAAAGTTGATATTCGTGCATCAATTGATAATGGTGATTGGGTTCCACCAAGACAACGCAATATTATCGGATGTTAAATTGTAAATGGAAACTGAAGAAATTTTAAATATCAGTATTCCAGTATTCTTGAATTCTCTCTACGTGTCTAGTCGACATGTGGAGAGGATTGAATTATTGCTGGAATTGTATACTAGCATAGGTTCTTTCTTTAATTCAGTCGTATCTGAAACAGTTAGACGATTGGTAGAAGATGGAAGACTTTGTTATTACGAAGTTGAAGCAAATTCAACAGATGATGAGATAGTTACAAATTATCTTGATTATGCTTTTAAAAATAGAATTGATACTCGTCGCTTTGGAGCACGATTATTAGACGATACTGGTTATAGTTCAGAAGAGTTAAAAAGACATCTGAAATTAACCGCTTATTATCTTGTTGAAGCAACTTTAGAGACTGTGTATAACTACATCTCTGAAGAAGCAGCAGAACGCGGTAAGCGATTATCTAGAATCGTTGTATTATCAGCAGTCAGAGAAAGTGGTGACTCTTATGGTATACCAACACAACTTGTAATCGAAGCACAAATTGCTTTAGACAGTTTTCGGAGAATATGTTAAGATGCATTTTTTAGTAAACAATGTAAGTTTAGATTTCTTCCTAGAGAAATATAACCTAACCCAAGCGCAAAGAGATGAATGGGTAAAAAGACTACGTAATGATTTTGATGAAAAGTTTGACAACAATTGGGTAGTTAAACTGGTTTTAAATGTACCACAATCAAAATTAGCAAAAGTTGTAGATACTGGTCATGTTACTGAATTTGAAGATCTCGAAAGTAAGACTCTGTCGGAGCAGGAAAAGAATGACTTGGTTATGCGATTCCTGCTCTTTTGCTCAATTATTGAAACTGATTATGTTTCATTAGTACGTTGGGAAAAACTTAAAGCTGGAGAACCAAATATTTTAGATAGGTTTAGTCATTGTTATTTTACTGATACTCATTTGGTAATTATGTTTGAGGAATTTGAAGAATGAGTACAACCATTAGTACCCATGTGACTGCTAACCAACTCAGAAGATATTCTGAGGATTACCACAAGCAGACCAGTTACATTTATCAAAGAGAAGTTAGAGATGCGATAACTTCTCTTTGGAATAAAGTTTGTTACAAGAGAGATGATCCATACTCTGTTGCTTTTCTAGAGGTTATGATTTATCTTTCAAAGGCTTATTCTGATGGTTGCACAGATGAGGAAATTTCTGAATGGATATACGAAGAAGTTGAAACTATCTTTAATGAGCATGATGAAGATTTTTCAACAGACATCCCCCATTTTTTCCATCTATTATGTTGTTGTTTATTTGACTACTTGGTTGAGGAGGAAGGCATAGATGAACTCAACCAATACTGTATCTCATTTGCAACAATTACAATTGATCGAGTAGATATTACATTTACCTAGGAGTAAAGAATGCTCATAGGTTTTCGTTCAAACATTGATGATTTTCTAGATGACGTCAAACAAATTTTCATCTATGATGATGAGGATGATGAGTTAAATGATTTTATACTTCTGTTTATGTCGCTGGAAGATAGAGAATTTGTTAAGGTCTTAATAGAAGCAATAAACATTGAAATACGTTATCGCTCTACCACATCTTCTGATTTTGATGGAACTCTTTACGAGCAATATGAAATAGAAAGGGAAAGGTTAACACCCAAATTAACCAAATATGATCGTAAAGGCCAGTTGGAATACACAATACAAACTGATCAGTATTTTGATTTTAGTTATGCAATGTTGTGTTACTTGGAATATTGGGTTGATGAATTATCATCTGGTGTTGAGATTGATGATCTTTGTTTCAGAGGAGATCGTGTAGATGTCATCATCAGATTTTAAAAATAGTGATTATCGAATAGACATTGGTCAGATGTTACGGGATGTTTACTATAGTAAGCATAGAGAGTTATATCGTAATTTCTGTTCATTAAGTGATTTCGAGGATCTTCTCTTTAGTCAGACCATCGAACAAATCGATGAAAACCTTAGCAATTATTTAAGTCGTGGGTTTAATTATTTAGCCAGTCAAAAAGATGAAGGCTTTGTAGATTTTACTTTCGATGATAATAATATTAATTTTAATCATGCAACAACTTCAGATGTTCGTCATTATCTATCCCAGAATAGTCTAGCTCATCTATATGCGCATATGGCTTTATGGTTAATGGATAATACAGATATAGAAGACCACTTAACCCCTTATTATCATTTAATAGAAATGTCACTTTATTACATGACATTTGAATGTCGGAGATATCATGCAGCAGAGAGACTTTTGTCTAATACTCCCTACCTCAGAAATCGTTTCAGAAATAGGTAAAGATAACATCAAACGGGAATTATACAATGCCCAGGTTTGGTTGAGTGATTTTTGTCGAGATCGTAAACTGTTAGATCGTGAAAATCTTAGTGTAGAAACAGAAAATATTCTTATATATTTTAAAAGAATAATGCAGGAGGAAGGAAGAGATATTCACGACTATGCTTCTTGTAGTTTTAAAAATATCAATTCTTATACAACAGAAACTATCTTTAGAGGTTATCGTTACGAGTGATGAAAACATATCGCTTGAAAGTGATTACGATGCGCTCTAAAGCTGAGCGTAAATTAAAGTGTGGGGAGAATGTAGAGATTATCAAAACCTACATTCCCAACCAACTTTTTGAAAAATGGTTAGAAAGTGAAATTAGAGTTCCATTAATGGAGCTCATTTTAAAAGAAATTATTGGAGATAAGGTTGTACTTGCTGAAATAAAGAAATTGATTTTTAATCACCTTTATAAGCAGGAAGTTTATAGCGTCTCAAAATATCGTGATGTATATTACGAGATTAAAGAAGTAATCAAGTATGCCTCTAATACTATTGATATAGATGTAGATGAGGCAAAAACATTAATAGAGTCTGGTTTAACGGAAGTTAAATTTAAAGACGGCAATTTAGATTTAACAACCATTTTAAATGAGAGAGAAGTTGATGGGTAGTAACAGATCACCCCGACCTGATATACAGCATGTTCGGTTAAGTTCAACCTCATTTCGTGATCTTGAAGATGTAGTTCGTTATCGTGGAACTCATCGAATGCGGGATGAAATGAATTGGATTAAAGAGATTGCAATTCAAACTGCCGCTAAAAGTTTTAATGAACATGAGCTCCGCGATAATCAGGAAAATTTTCTAACAAAGATACAAGATCTTCGATATGTTAATGGTTACAATGATGTTGCTGATTTAGATTTTTCAGAAATCCAACAAACATGGCACCGTACAGTTTTAGATTTAATCGATGATTTTAATGAGGTAGAAGTATTTGATTATGACGATGGAAAGTATGTGTTAGAAATCAATGTGGCTAAATTTACAGATCATTATATTGATTTAGAACGGATACTTTATAAGAAAGCCAGAGGCCCTTATGATTGAGTTGATTTACCTAGAAAATGGCCTTTATATCAAAAAGCTTCTTAATGAAGCTTTTGAAAACTATAATGATGAAAATTGTGATCTACATTCTAAACTAGATTATGAATCTTTCGTTGAGAAAGTATTTACTGATGTGATCAACTGGTACTCTTGGGAAAAGCAAGAAGATGATGAATGTCTGGCTCTTCTAGGATACGATAAAGAAATCGCAGAGGATTTATTAGATTCAATCAGCGGCCTTACGATGGAGGCTCTAGAGGATTGGTCTGTTAAATTTAGTGTTGAGTATGTTGAACGCATCAATGCGATTATTGTTCGATCGGCTAAAACGAATAATGATCTAATATTACCAGACCCAAGTATCTATGCTCAAAGTTATGAGAAAATGAAAACCGGTCAATTAACCAAGTTAGCGAGGCTGTTAGATGAGTTACGAATTTCTAAAACCCGGAGCGATTGTAAACTTTAGCACCAAGACCGCGGTTTTAAAAACTGAATATAAAGCTGTTAAAGTATTAGCCCCGGCTACTGCTGAAATCGCTTTGATGATCGATGATGTAAAAACTCTTCACACTCAGGTTAAACCTTATGTCGAAGGTATGCCTAGTCTTTTTACAGATTACAATTATGTAATCATTGAGCATCAATCGGGGCAGAAAGAAGCAATTGGTTTACCATGGATTAAAGAAACATCAATTACAGTTTCTTCCATGAAGAATTATCAACTTATTTTGGATAGTGTAGAGCCAGAGCAAGTTGAAGTGATTCGTTTAGCTTTAGTAAACCGCGGAGTCAAAATTAGGACTTTCACGGTCTTTGATCAATAAGTAAGGGGCCTAGCCCCTTTATTTTTTATTAGGAAATAAAATGAAACAGGTAGCAGCAATCGTAATACAACCACCAAGTAATTTGATGGATTTTAAATTACTTTGGGTAAATGAAACTTTAGAAATTGCAAATAGAATCTATTCAAAAGAAGTCAAAGTCGAAAATAGTTTTTTTAATGAAACTAATCCATTATTGATTTCATGTTTAATGGAACAGCATTTAAAATCACAAGGTTCGGATATTCTAATTATTGTCCACAATATTAAATGTGATTTGGTTGAATTACTAACCAAAGCTTTTAATAAGAACGATAAGAAATTACCTCGTCAGTTTACTTTAGTTCAAATTATGGATAATAAAGTTACTTCAGTTCATCAGACTATGGGTGTGTATAATGATCATATTCATTATGCAAATCATTTAAATTTAAAAGCTCAAGCCATCAACGAATATCTAAACTTAGAATAATCACAAAGTCATTGGTTTATTATATGAACCTAGGTGTCTTTAAACACCATTTTTCAATGAGGTAATTCCAATGGCTAAGATTAATTTACAGTGGACGAACGATTTCTTCTCTGCAAATACTGCAACTATCCCAACCCTAACTCAAACAGTTGAACGTCGCATCGGTGCCCTCGGCACTTGGGAAGATTCAACACTGGCAGTTACTCCAGATGGTGTAACACCAACAATTTTTAAAGCAACAGATGAAACGGTTACTCAAGAAGAAACCACAGCTAAGTCTTACTTCTATCGCATTGTTACCAAAAATGGTGAGCATGTGGTTACTGGTAATGAAGTAGAAGTAATTGTACCAGCAGCTATGCAACCAGTAGATGATTTAGCTGGAACCTTCGAAGCATAAACGATAAAGGAGACTCTAAGAGTCTCCTTTATTTTTTTTTTATTTGAGGCCTTCGGGCCTCTTTATTTTATTTACCAAACTCAGTCTTTTATGTATTAAGGAGTTTTATCATGTCAGAAACTTTAGAAATAGATATTGATAGACGTCCATTTGTTTTAGATAAAATGGATTATGTTCGTGATGGTGATCCGGTAAAATGTTGGGTCAATTCACAAGTACGTCTTATTTGTGGTCTTTATGGATATCCAAAAGACTATGTTGAAAAATGGGTTAAAGATTCAATACGACCAGATGGAGTATCTCCATTTTACGATCGTCAAGTAGCCTATATTCATCAGACATCCCCTGGTAACCGAGAACTTAAAAAGGGTTCATTTTACCAATATCAAAAGATTGCTAGACAAGAAGGTTTTGTTCTCTCCCCCTCCCAAACAGCTTATAAAGACCCAGTTAAAAATCCAGCATTAACTGCAATGTTCACTGATCGAAATGCAAAGCTTCGTAGTGTGTATAAGAAAACTGGTCAGGATGCTAAAGTAAAAGGTGAGAAGAAGAAAGCTGGTAAATTTGGTATTCTTCAAGCTAAAAAGAAAGAGATTAATAACTCTTTCTCTGGGGCAAATTCGTCTTGGTTTAATGCATTATGTAATGCTTCTGGTCATCAGGCACTAACATCAACTTGTCGTTCTGCAACGAGTTATGCTAATATCACAGCTGAACGTTTCTTAGCTGGTAATCGGGTTTATATTAATAAGTCTATTGTTATCCAAGAACTTAACAATGCTTGTATGTTGGCTAACCATGAAAAAGTCATGGTAGCAGTTAGAAAATATAATCTAGTTATCCCAACCGCAGAAGATGTTTTTAATTGTGCTAAACGTTCTTTCCAGAAGTATTTTAAATCTAAAAAAATGGAAAATGAAATTAAGCTATTCATCACTACAATGACAGAAGCAGATCGTTGTGCTTATGTTTATATTGGTGATCTATATCATCTCGATAAACTCAATCCCGAGTTTGTTGAAAATCTTTTCTATGAGATGTATCAGTTTGCAGAATCAAACATCGAGCCTTGTGAGGAATATTATCCTAAAGCAAATGATGATATTCGTGCATTAGTATTCTCAATGCTTCGTGAGATGACTAAAGGTAAACTATATGTTGATAAGCTCGGAGATGATGGTTTAACTGAAACAGAAAAGAATATTGTTAATAATACAATCAAAGCTTTCTGTTTATTTATTAATAAGTACGAAGTATTAATTGAAAATCTCTGGAGAATGGATTACCTACCTTCTGGTATGGCTTATCTTCGTACAATGCTTCGTGAGGTTATTCTGACGTCAGATACTGACTCTGCAATTATGACGATGCAGTATTGGACTAAACGCATTACTGGCTCGTATAACTTTGATAATGAATCCTATCTGATTTCATTTAACTTGGTTTACTTCGTTTCTGAATCAGTAGCAAACTCATTTGGTAAAATGTGTGCAAACATGGGTGTCCCTCCAACCCTTATTGATCAATTGGGTGCTAAGAATGAATTTGCATTCCCAGTATACTGTTTATCAGAAGCAATGAAACATTACTTTGCAGAGAAAGCATTAGAAGAAGGACGAGTGTTACCAGAGCCTGAATTAGAGAAGAAGGGTGTTGGTTATATTTCTGCTAGACATGCTGACCATATTGGTAAAGAACATGATAAATATATTCTTGATGATATCATTGGTAAAGTTAAGGAAAAAGTTTATCTAACACGTGATGATGTTTTAGCAAGACCAATTGCTTTAGAAAAACAGACAAGAGATACTATTCGTAATGGTGGTATCATTTATCAGACCTCTGACATTCGAACTCCTCAACAATATAAACGGTTAGAGAAAGATGCCGTTTATAAACAGTATCTTTTATGGAGAGATGTATTCGCTCCTAAGTATGGAGTTGTCGATGAACCGCCTTACACAACATACAAGATTCCAGTTGCTTTATCTAAAAAGCGGCATATTAAAAACTGGATAGACTCGATCGAAGATCGAGCTATCGCAGCTAGGTTAGAAGCATTCTTAGAGAGAACAAAGACTGAACAAATGTCTTCTTTATTATTACCAATGCAGATTGTTGAGATGGTTGGTATCCCAACAGAAATCGTATCGGTAGTCGATGAGAAACGTGCAACTTCACAGATCATGGGTCCTTTCTATTTGGCATTGGGTGGGTTAGGTTTCTTCCACACCAATATCAAAAATTCTAAACTAATGACTGATTCGTTGTACTCAACCAAAACTCAAGATCCTCAAGTAACTTAGTAGTTGTAAGATCTAACGCAATAGGAATCGCTTGTGAGTTTCGCATGTTTAAAAGCTTTCGCTTGATATATGCTCGAGTTGCAAGATTCCTAGGAGCATTGGAAGTATTAAGGGCTGCAGAATTTTCAGAGCCACTTGGTAATGTATTTTCATAACGAAGTAAGTTATGAATGGTTTTTAATCGAGTAAGATCCAAAGCCCACTTAACTTGTCTTGTTGCAGCAATATCCGGTAGTTTCATTACTTGTAATTGATTCTCGTAACTAACTGCTGGTATTTGCTGCAATAGATCATTATAGCTTAAAGATTTTTTTCGAATGCTTTCACATACATCTCGTAAACAACTGTCCATAGACTTGGAGAAATCTCGAATCATTACTGAATGAATTTTTAAAAAATTACTCACAGGCTCATTATTATAGAGCTTGAAGAAACGGTTTCGAATAGAAATGTCCATGTGTGATTTCATTGCATTAAACAATGGGTATCGCATAATGAACTGAGCTTTCGCGGTTGTGATATCAGGCTGAATTTCAGTAAGTGATTCAACCCAGTAATGATACTGTACCATTAGCATTGCTACATTAATACTAATGATAACGAGACCATTATTGTCACCCATCGAACGATATTTAAAATCAGGGATACTTAGATTAATATCGTCAAAAGGATGTTCAAGAATTTTCACTGGTTCAAGTTGTTGCCAATTAGCTCTGGCTCTGTTCGCATCAAAGTAACTATCATCGTAAACTAAAACTTCAATACAACTCTGATTATAGAATTGTGGGAAGGGTTGGATTCGACTGGTTACAATTGATGAGGATAGACCAAACATCCCAACCTTTGGAGCAAAATCTTCTCGGGCCATTCTGGCGATATAATCTTTATCTTTGTTAGGAGGAAGATCAAGCGTATCTAAAATTTGATTTAATACATTCGTGTTTCTAGACCATTGTGCTGTATAGTTGTAGAACTGAGCGAGTTTATTCATTTCCTCTAGTACAGTTCTTCGGGTCACGTTCCATCCTGATACTTTATTTAGTGCAGGATTGAACACAATGGGTTGGTTAAATAAAGTATACATAATTAACCCTCAGGTAGTTTCATACCATTTGTATTATTATATGTAGAATATTCTAGTGTAATACTGGATGTTCCTTATAGAGTGTATTTTACCATTTTCCAAAAAATTACACATCTATATTATTAACATGATCTAACCAGATCAAAGATTTTTTAATTGTTTTATCAGAAGGAATAGACATATGTCTAATGGTTTAGAAGTACAAGGCAATCAACGTAACAGCAATAACAACGGTGACAAAGTACGTCGCTCTGCAGCACCTGATCGCAATGAACGCCGTAGCAATCGCGATGATGATCGTAAAGAACGTGCTGATGCTCAGTACATGTCGTTGACCGAAAGCCTTCGCCCGATGCTTGGTGGTAAATCTTTAACTCCGCGTGCCGAACTTATCAATAAATGGTTACGCCTTTCACTGAACGAGAATAAGGAAATTATTCCAGAATACGATATCCGTATTGGTGCCGTATCTCGCGAACAAGGCTACGAAACTCGCTGGCCTGGTATTATCGTTACGGTAAATCATAAAGGTAGTAACCGTGTAGCTGCTCACGTGTTATTGGTTTCGGATGGCGAACATATCGAACCGAAAAAGCGCCGCGTCTATGGTAATGAGGATATTACCGGCGTAGTTGTGCCGTCTAAAATCTGGAATAAGACGTACGAAGGCGAGGTCAAAAAAGAAGTTGCAGAAATGTACAAAGATGTGAAAGACAAACAAGGTGATGTCAAATTCGCATCTATGGGTTGTACAATCATTCCAGCATCAATGAGCATAATCTCATTTGGTGAAAACCCATCGAACGATATTAACCCGCTTGATTCTCTGTTTGTTCAAGTTGTTGAGTCGTTGACTTCTTTCGATCGTTTCTTACGTCGTGATACAACCAAAGTTAAACTTGGTAAATCATTCAACAGCAAACACCAGTTGATCAGTGCAAACGTCGATCAGGTACCTGCGATTGAATTTGACGTACTTGGTCAGCCTCGCCGTTCTGACTTCTGTATTTCACTTAGCATTAAAAAGCGCGGTGATCAGTACGAAGATCGTGACAATCGCGATAACCGTGAAGAAGAGGATTATAACAAAATCGATAATGAAGAAAGCGGCACCATTCTTCGTGTAACTGGTTTTGTAACTCCTTACTACACTGAACCAGATCTGGATAAACGTTCTCCACGTAACTTTGGTTTGAACATTGTTGTGACTGATATTTCTGGTCAGTCTACTCCATCTCCAGAATTGTTCTTGTTCGGTTTAGCCTCAACGTCTATCTTAGCGGCGAACGATCAATGGGTTGATGGTTTCAAACCATCTATCTTGACAGCTACACCAAACCGTAACCCGGGTGGCCTGTTCTTAGAAATCCCTGATCAAAACAATGAAGCAATGCGTCGTAAAGAATATGCGACAACTGCCCATAATGAGCTGCTGGACGATATCGAGTTCTTGTTCAGTAACGATATCAAAGTTTCTCTGGATTGTAATGACAGCGGCCCATTGGCATGGATTACTGACATGTTTATCCTGAACAAAACTCAGGACGTATTGGAAGCAGCTGATAACTTAACTGATGATGTATTTGATGAGTTAAGCCGTAAAGACTATGATTGCATCGTTCGCGATGAAACTCGTCGTTTCTACCTTGGTAATGCTGAAACAGAACAAGGCGTTCGTGATATCCGTGAAGTAGATTACCTGTATCTTATCAATGCCTTTGATGAAAATGGTTCTGCAGAAGCTGCGAAAGAATGGGATTGGTCTATCTCTTCTGATAATGAATACGGCTTACATCAGCGTAAACAATTGATTGAAGATGTATATGGTCATGGTTCTTGTTCTATTACCGGTTTCACTGACCGTGTTGTGATCGAGCCTTTGCTTATCAAAGACTTGGTTGATTCTTTAGATGACCTTCGCATGCTTCCAGCATTCGATAACTACTCTAAACATCACCGTCCAAAACAGCGTCTAACTGCACAAGACGTTGGCGGCACAATCAAAGCCAGTGATCTGGGTATGGCGTATCGTGGTCGCAATAGCCGTAACTTTGGCTCTCGTGGTGGTTCTAGCTATCGCGATCGTGACTAATTAGAGATGGGGAGGTTATCCTCCCCTTCTTTTTTTATTCATTAGATCAGATTGGTGAAGAGATGGAAAAAATCGGTTGGGGTGAGTACAATAACTTAGTCGGAGAGATTCTTAACTTCGATAAGGAATTTGCACGGATTAAGAAAGAAAGAAATGTTGTTATGCTTAACGATATTTCGGTACAAACGGATAGTGATGCGATGTCATTACGAGATCGTTTAACTATCAAATACACAGGAGATGTATTAAATTTCGAGGAGGGTTCTAATCCAATCGAACAACCAGTTACCACTGATTATTGGATGAAAACTCCAGAAGGTGTTGATTGGTATATGCACCCAACAATCAAACTGATGCTTGATGGTAAAACAGGAATCAAAGATAGTTTTTCTGGAACAACAATTTCAGTGCTTTCTTATTTCTGTGATCCAACTTATAAACTTCCAACTGGGTATGTGCCTAATAAGAAGTTTAAGAAATTAATTGATGAGGCAATCCCTCGGGGTATCAATGATTTCTATCATCATTTTGATAAGTTCCTAGATATCTGGTTTAATATCAGTAATCGACGTGGTGGTTATACACGTTTCACGGAACCAGTATTTGATTTAATTCAGAAGTATCGGAATTGTGTTTTTACAAAACAGTTACCAATGTATACTAGCCATGCGTTTGCGATTGAAACCACAGATTCATCAGAGTCTATGGATAAGTCGGTTATCCAGCATGCTTTAGATGCAGTTTATACATTGACTTCGTTGGATATGGAGATTAAAGCATTAAGCAATAAACGATTACAAGCTAAAGCTTGGAAAGTAACTTGCTGTATGGCTGAATCTGTTAATGCATTTTTGAAAGGCGTCTTCTTGAAAAAGGAAGGAATGCTTCGAAAATCTAACTGTGGTACTCCAGCTAGTTTTAATACTCGCTGTGTTATTGCATCAAACCAACGACCTAACTCTTCTTATCGTCACTTGATCATTCCTTGGGGTGTTGGGATGGTATTGTTTGCGCAAGAGATTGGCGGTATTCTCATTCGAGAACATGGCTATTCGGTGAACGAGGTTTTTCATACTCGGGCTAAATATGCAAAACAATTCGATTCCAGACTTTATAGCATCATGGTTAATTTCTTGCAGTCTCATCCAGATGGCGGAAAACCAGTTGTACTCCATCGACCTCCAACATTAGAACGTGGTTCGCATCAAGGGTTCCTTGTACCTGATGTAGAAACAGATCCTCGTATCAACGTTATCTACATGCCAAACATTACTTGTCGTGGATTTAACGCCGATTACGATGGTGACGAATTAACAGCAACCGTACTACATGACCAACGTATGGCTAAGTTATTCTCAGGTTTAGATCCACATCATGGAGCAATGGATTTAAATGCTCCACTAAAAATCTCAGGAAACTTGGCAATCCCGAAAGCACATGCTGTTCGCATGGAGCGTTTCTTAAAGCGTCATAAGGCAAAGTAATGAACTTCAATGAAGGGAATGGTTTAGCCGCATATGCGCGGTTTGGTAAAATGGCCTCTTCCAAAACTTTAGACTATCTAAGGGAAAGGAAAGAGAGATTCCGTAGCTCGTTCGTAAGTGAAAGAATGCAGCGGCTTTTCAATGATTTTGATACAAGTTCTCGTCGTCTAAACGTTGAACTTTTAGCAGATGAAATTAGAATCGCACAACGTAGGGAGAAACGAATTTACGATGATGGGCACATTAAGTACCTATCAGATATTTTAGATATTCAGCACGCTAATTATCAAATGCGTAGTCTGATTATGTCTGATACTGAATTAAGACGAATGTCTCGTGATGGTCAGATTGAAGGTTGGAGTAGTTGTTATAAAGATCGCGATGAAGGTAGAGATGGTTTTAGACATCGAGATTATCGTCGATTAAATGACAACCTTTACAAACGAAATGATGAAGGGGTTTATCAGGCTCGTCATTATTATGAAAACCGCGGAGCAGATGAATTAACCTTAACAGAGAAATTAGATGCTCTTCGTACGATTGATCGGATTAAATCCCTGATCAAGAAACGTGGTGAAGATCCAACCTCCTTAAATGGTGGTAAATTAACATAAATAAAGGAGGGGCAACCCTCCTTTATTTTTTTGGAGAAAATGATGGCATATCCCGTTCCTTCTTTAGATGGCGCTGGCTGGATTCATGACCCAGCTTTAAAAGTAGATATGATTTTGGCAAACTATGCCTCAACTCAATATTCACAAACTATCTTATATCGCAATCTCATTTCTAGTTTCAGTAAAGATATTCAGCTTTGCTCGCAACAATGGAATCGCTTACCAGAAACGATGTTGCAAAGTTTAGATCGGTTATTTACAGCCTACTTTGATCAAGTTGATATTACTGTAGATTTAGATGAGGATTCTATGAATGCTGAAACTAATTCTTTTCAAGTTCTGATTACCGGTTCATTGGTTCAAGATGGTAAGAATTATGATTTAAGCAAAGTTCTTCAAGTTACTAACTCTAAATTTGCAAGTGTTAGTGACTTTAGTTTAGGAAACCAAAAGTATGCTCGATAGAATCCCAGTAGGTTCAGTATCTCTAAATGATATTGATATCAATATTTCTCTTTTAACTTATTCAAATCCAATTTATATTCCAGAGTGGGTTTCTATTACTTGTAAAAATGGAAAGTGGCAACTTATCCATAATCACATGGATTCAATTGATATACTACTTGAGAAGATCTTATTTACATATGCTGATGAGCATTTTAGTAAAGAAGATTTTGAGAAATTAAACCAGATTAAATATTTTGTAATTGAAGAGGTAAATAATAATGAGTAATCCATTAGATATTGTAACTAAAAATCTAATCTCAGATATTAAAGAAGGCGGGCTTTATGATCGTCCTCGAATTGATTATTACGAATTTCGTAATAACTGGTTAGCCTTATTCAATGCCGATTCGAATACCGGCATGGCTCCTCTTGGAGAATGGGTTCAGGCTAAATGCAATGGTAATGCCTTTATTGGGGTAGATGTCATCAAAGGTGGTCGAGTTGTTCCTCATGGTCTTAATGAAGGCCAGACAACTGTTATTGGCGGTGAGTATATGTTTACTGTACCTGCTATCTTAAATAATGATGTTGAAGTTAAGTTAAAATCAGGCAAGTCGATTGATGGGGTAGCAATTCAAAGTCAAGAGATTTCAAAGAACATGGCTGTTGCTGGTTCAAATTATTATAAAAAGAATATGCTTGATGATCTTATTATTGAAGCCCCAAATGCTACTCGTTTAGAACGAGAAATGGATAAGATCTTTGAACACTTTGGAGTTAAGCGGACTAAGCAACTTAGTAAAGTTTCTACAGATGAGCCTAATCGTAACGAGGATAACCCTGAATTAAGGACTTCGAACGATGACCTCGAATTTAATTTTTAAATGGTTGTGGACACAGGATATCCATTTCGGAGTAACAAGTATTCCAGTTGGAGCTGTGACTAAATCATTTAAATATGTTTATGAGGCGGCTAAACGTCGTGGTGCAAAGGCTGTTGTTATTGGTGGGGATATCACTGATAGACCTTTGGAGTTAACGAATGATTATGGTTCAGAGTTTGTTGAATTCGGTATCTGGTTATTAAAAGATGCTGAAGAGAATGATATTGAAATTATAATTATCGAGGGAACTCCTAGCCACGATTGGAAGCAAGCTAGAATTTTAGAACAGTTAAAACGAGCTATTGGCTCAAAAGCCAAACTTGTTTATATTAGTTCTTTGAGTATTGTTTATCTTGAGAACTTTGGTAATGTTTTGATTGTTCCAGATCAATGGAGACCTTCTACTGCAACAACGTTGCTAGAAGTTAAAACTATATTGAGAGAAAAGAATCTAGAACAAGTCGATTGGGCTTTTATGCATGGTTCTTTTGATTACCAAGTTCCAGAGTTTTTAAGAAAACGCTTAGATCTACATGACTCTAATGAGTACAATAAGATCGTTAAGAAAGGAATCTTTATTGGTCATGAACATACTCGCTCTAGCCATTTAAAGATTAACTGTGCTGGTTCAATTGAACGAACTAAACATGGACAAGAGGAAGAGAAGGGCGGATTATTTATTGAGGAATTAATCACTGGAAAAATCCATGTAGAATTCATCAGAAATGCTCATGCTCAAATCTTTAAAGATATCATGGTAGATGATCTTACTCCAGAGGAGATTTTCAGAGCCATTGAAGACCTTAAGATTAACTTAGAAAGTTTTGCAAATATTCGTTTAAATGCAACTAAGAACATTGATGTGGTTAGTGAGTTTATTAAAAAATATAAACTCATTTATCCAGAAATTAAATGGTCTTTAAAAAATCTTTCTTCAGCAGAAATGATAGATTCTGTCTCTGAAGTAGATTTAGTTAAATTCTCAAAAGTTAATCTTGATGTTACTGCAATTAAAGAAATGCTTATTGGGCGAATAGCAGATAAGCATCCTGATCGATTAATCAATTTAAAATCAATTCTAGACAATGCTATTAGTCGTTTAGAATATGCGGAAGTTGAATCATGAGTGCAGTCTTTACTCGGGAGATGGGAGAGTTATCAATTTCGATTGGTACCTCTTTTTCCATTCAGGGGTTATATGGTACCCACCCGGATATTAAACCAGAAAAAGTTTTACCAGCAACAAAAGCAGAAGTTCTTTACATTAATGTTAGAACGATGCTGCGTAATATTTTCAATGCTACTGATAGCGATAAGGTTGTAAATATCAGAGCACAGGATTATGTTACTGTACTGAAAGATGAAATTAAGGACATTAGTTCTTTCATTAATAATCAGGAAGTTAAATTAAAACTTTTTTTTTATCTTCCAACCTATGCATCTCTTGCAAAGCACTTTGGAAAAACTGCAGAGTTAAGAGAACCTACAACAGATTTACAAAAACAAAAACTAGCAATTGAAAAACAAGTCTTTTCAATTCTAGAAAAAGAGCAATCAGTTTTAGAGAAAGAAAAACGATATATCAATATCATTGATATGGAGATTAAAACCGAAGAGCGACATAGTGCTTTTCTATTAACCCATCTCCCGGTTGATCTGCTTTTCACTAAAGGCTTCTCTAAGATTCTTTTATTAGAATCACATACTGGTAAAGTTAAAGCCGAAAATGAATGGTATACAAAGTTTCATGCAGATGCAAATGAACGCATTCCATTTAATAAAGGTACTTTAATTTTCTTTGGTGATAGTGGTGGTATGTTTAAAGCACAACACCACAAAGCCCGTAAAGCATTAATTGGTATTGCTGAAAAATATAAATGGACTTATCAAACTACCAGAGATAAGATTTTGCTTAATCTTAGACTAGGTGGTCAGGGTCATATTGAACAAGTATTGAAAGAAATGTTTAGGTAGAAGATTACCAAGCATCTCTAATCTATGAGCTAATAGGAGTTACACACATGTCACAACAAAATTTCCGCGCACCAGCCCGTGAAAAAACTTTCGGCGATTATCCGGCTTTTAAATTACTGGCCCCTCGTGATGGTGGTGAGAAACAACCATCAATGATGATGTATGTTCACGCTAATACCAATAACCCTTCTAACTCCGAAGTTCGTTTCGTTGTGTTCACACAGTCGCAAGATCAGGACACTCGCAAACAAAAGATCGAAGCAAAGATCAATTTGGTTGATGCGGTTACAGTAATGAAGGCCATTCAAAAAGCCGCCAATTCAAAAGAAGAAAAGTTTGAAAACATTGTTGGACAAACTTACCGCCCTAAAGATTACAAAAACCGTAATGCTGGTCTTATTGAAGATGTTAAGATCGTCGTTGGTAAAAATGAAAAAGGCGTATTCATTTCTTTAGTAAGTTGGAATATTGAAGTTCCTCGTAAAGTATTCTATTTTGGTTTTAATGAAATGTTTACTTTTATTACTAATGAAGAGAAAGGTCAGACCTTCTTATCATTCTCAGAGCTACGAGCATTAGCACATTCTGAAATTTTACAGACTGTGATGATTGATGAAATGAAACGTGTATGGCGTCCATGGGTTCCTCAAAATAACAACGGTGGTGGTAATTATAACAATAATAACCAAGGTCACCAAAACAACAACTATCAGAATAATGGTGGTGGTAACTCTGGCGGTAATAAATCTTACAACGATGCTCAAGCAGAATTGGATGATATCTTTGCATAATGAAAGAGGCCTTCGGGCCTCTTTTCTTTTTATGCGGGTTTGCTTGATTCCAAAAGATTTCAGATACATATTACTAACATGAACAAACCCGTTCAATTTAATCTAGTTTATCAAGGAATACCACTATGTCATTTACATTCGGAAATACTTTCAGCGTTGAAAACTCTCTTCAATCAATTGAAGAAACTCTAAACCGTTTATACCCGATGCGTGAAAGAGAATTGAATTTAAAACAAAGATTCATCGATCAATGGGCACCAGTTAATGCATTATCAATTGATTTTGAAATGCTGGGTTTGACTGAAATGCCGATCGATCTTACAGATTGCCGAGTTGATTATGAGGCAGTAGGCGAAGGTCAGATGCTTTTTCTGACCACGTATGTTTCAAAAGAAGCAATGGATAAAGATGCCGAATTCCATCAGCTTGCAAAACAAAATTCAGCAACAACTATTCGGGGTCTACAAGCAGCAATCTTGTTTGATAAAAAGACATCTGAAGTTGTTCGCCGTTCATTAATTAATGCTCGCAAAAACATTAAGTAAACCAAAAATCATGGGAGGAACTATTCCTCCCTCTATTATACTTGGAGAAATATCATGTGGTCAGACGTAATTGTAATTACTGAAGAAGAGTTGGAAGAACTGGAGAATGTAACATTGGAAGACCTAGAGCAAGAAGCTCTGGGTACTTTCATATGTTAGTTAATAAAATAAAGGAGCTAGCTCCTTTATTTTTTTTTAGATTGTAAGATAATACAGATATACATTATTTACGTGAGAGTGGATGAATAAACATCCTCCAACATTAATCTAGGAGTTATCATGGAATTAAATCTGATTAATGGTTCAGCAATTTCAATTACGCATGCTGGGGATAAAGTTATCTATCCCATCACGGGAACCAATAGTTTTGAGAAAACTTCATTAGTTAAAATCATTGAGGATGATGAAGGTCGACCCTATCATGCTTTCGGAGATATTAATAGATTCTTAAAGACTCTTCCTCGGTCAGAGCAAAAGAAGATCTTTGATGTATATATTAATGTTAATGATAACTTTATTGACGTTTTAACATTCGATGATCTTAAGAACTTTCTAACAAAAGCTTTTACTTCCATTTATGATATAGTTATAGTGGATGATATTGAAAAGTTCTTAACTAAAAATAAAGCTATCTTTATTCCACCAGACATCGAGGTAAATGAATCGAGTCATTATCGAGAATCTCGAACTTATACTCCTGAAAAATATTGCGGTTTAATCGCTTTAACAGTAGCTTTAAAATTGGCTGTTCCAATCTGGGGAGCTTATGTTAAATATATTACCAAAGGAACTGGTGTTGGTCGTAAGGAGATTCACTGTGCTCAATTATTAAAGGAATCAACTTTAGTAAACTCCAGACAGTACGAAGAGTTTGTATCTTTTGTAGTTTCAACATATTCTGTTGGTGATGCGAAAACAGATTCAGTATTAACTGGTTTTGGCACAGAAGAACAAGCAACATTATTACCAGCTGCTTGTTTAGTTCGAAAGGTTGCAGTTGCTCCTAACCTTAAGAGTAAGAATGCGGTAGCAGAGGCTTATAACTATGTCGTGAATGATGGGCCGGGGCATGGTCGTAAACATCCATACATTAAAGCCAAAAAGATTGAAAGAGGATTAATGGTTGAAGAGCGAGCTTTGCTTGAAACTTATCAAGTAAAGGAATCTATTTCAGCTGGAGATCTTGAACTAATTGCTTATTACTGTGAAGAGATTCCTAAAGTAATTCGTTCAATCTGTCCTAACATTCCTGACTCAATGGTTGAAGAAGCAATCAAGTTAAGGGATCTTTTAATTAAAGAGAACTTTAAACCAACATTGATGAACATTCGACTGGTTCAATTCTTTGTTAAAGAAGTTCCGCCACAAATTGTTCCACAATTAGATTCTCGAGATCTTATTCAATTAATGCATCATGTTCTAAATGAAGAAAGAAGGGATGTAGAAAGTCGAATTCAAAATCTTCTTGAGGATGTGGTAATTGATCATGATAAGATCAATAAGTTAAAGAAGAGTATCGAAAATCAAATTAACCCAGAAGACTATGTGACACATGCTAAGCTTTCATTGTTGGCATCATTGTTTACTTCATTAATCTACATGGGTTATCCATCTATTGCCTTGATGTGTACGGCAATCGAGACAAATGTTGACGGTATTGACACTTCTATTGGGAATAGTCGTAAGCAGATTCCTGCTGAGATTGATGCTCAATTGGATGAGATTTTCCCTCTTCGAATTTCAGGTGGTAAAGATAGCGTCAATATGGTTAAAGATGCGATCTCTAAATATTTCAATCAATTCTCTGGTCGTAGCTACTATTCAATCTATACTGGTTTCTTTAAGAAGCAAGTGGTTGATTTAGAAGATCGTGAAGGTAATCATTACCTTCGTCCAGAAACTCCAGTAACATTAGCAAAGATTACAATCGATATTTATAAGTGAGACAAGACTATGCGTACAACAGGTGCAATGTCAGTAAATGGTAATTTCGTTTTTACAGATTTATACCTTATGGAAGGTGGGCGCTATAATGAACGTTTCCTGCGTTCATTAAAGTTTGGTTCGATCAACGATGCTGTGGTTGATCGCCTAACAGATGAAATCCGCCGCACAAATGGACGCGGCTTTTCGGCAAATACAATCTCAGATTCTCGTACTCCAGTGATTACTTTGGAAGAAGATGTCAAACGAGAGCGAGATTATATTGAATTGGTGAATGGTTGGGATACCAAACATTTCTGTTTCATTGCTCGAATTGTAGAAGAGCCCGCATCTGTTCATCATGTTGCAAGAACCTATATGGTTTCTGGTTATACTGATAAAATGGAATATACCAAATATTCCAAGACACTCCCTGATGATTTAGAGTTCTACATTAACTCAATCATTGAAACATCGAATGAGCGTTCAAGTAATAACAATATGTTATTCTCATCTGTTAACAAACGTTCATCAGATGAAAACTTATTTATGATGCGTCCTCAAGATATCTTAAGTCGACATAGCTATAGCAAATCAAATGTTGACCGGGATATGGAATCTAGTTATCGAGGTGACTGGATTCGAGATCGTACAATCTCTGCATCTTCTCGCAACAATAACATCGCTTCTAACTATCTAGCCAAAACTTTAACGGGGTTACACAAAAACCGTTTAGAAATGGTTGGTGAAGAAATGTTGCAGGATCGTTATGATGATAGAGATGATAACCCAATTGCTCGTCATTTGGGCGGTAGCTCTCGTCGTCAGCTTTCTCGGGCAACTGAATTAGAAGATGAGTTGGAACGGGTACGCAATCATATTGCAGAAGATCCAGCAGAAGAATTTGAATTCCTTCGTTCGATCAAACAAGCAGCTCGAGACAGTTCAAATGTTGGTGCATTTCGTTTTCGTCAGCTTAAACGAATCTGCCCAGATATTGAATCTGTAACTCAGGTTAACGTAATTGCTAAATCTGATTTTACTCGTAGTGGTTTGAGCAACACAGATAATCAACGCATGGGTGATATGGATGGTGAGCGCTTTGGTTACTCTACTCAGGAAGAAATCATTGCAACCAATATCTTTAATGCTTTTGCAACGGTAGCGAATGCTTGTTTTATCATGATGATTGATATCATGTTCGCCCTTAATTATGACGAAGATTCTGGTCGTTATGAATGGGATTATGAAATCAGTTACGATGATCGTGGAAGAACAGAAGAGGGAAATGTTCTATTCTTAGACATTGTGAGTGATCAAACACAACGTACACAAATTGATAAGTTAGCGCAAACCATGATTGATAGTGTGCTTACTTCTTATAGCCGTTTTGGTTATGAGGTATTGATTGGTGTTCGTTTTAACATGAACCGAGAAATGTTTGTAACTGTAGCAATTGATACAGACAGACCAATTGAATTCTGTAGTGCGATTTTCTGTGACTCATTAACTCCACCAGTAATTTCAAATACAGAACGTAGTGGCGCTCGTTTAGGCGAATCTGCTAATGCATTATATAACCAAGTATACAAGGCAATGACACGATGAAAAAGGTTGTAGAACTTTATAAAGGCATTTTACCAGCCTTCGGTTTAACCGTTGATGAGAATGATAAGATCATGGTAGGCGGTGGGGAATTAGGCTCATTGATTGCTCTTAAGGTAGATGAGAAGAATGTATTTCTCCCTACTGAAGAGTATCTAAAGAATTCCGAATATCGGGATCAGGCTGCTTTCCATCCTCTTATTGAAAATGTTCTTAAACAACCATCACAAATGTTGGTTTTATTGCAACAAGCTTTAACAGGGCATTTATATATCTGCTCAAATACAATTATCAAGTCTTTGTTATTTGCCTGTGCTAAACAGAAAAATGGAGAGGAAGTATCTTCTCCAAAACTCTTAAAGTATCTTTCAGGCAATGAGGGTTGTGATGAGAAAACCCGACAATTCTTTAATAACCTGATCGATGTTATTGAGGGAGATCCATCCAAAAAGATCTTCTCGGTTTATCTTAAGTTCGGAGGTAAGGTAAATGGTCAGGAAGTATCTCGTCAGTGCTCTATCACCTCCCCACTATTGGAGGCCTTAGAACGAGCACAAGCAATGGCTGTTGCAAAATCTGGGCCGATTAGCGTATGGGGTGTGGAAGCTCCTCGTAAAAAGGACATTGAATTATTAATCAATGTAATTAAATCAGCATTTCCATTGATTGAGGAAAAGGGTTATACAAAGGGATCTGTGAGTAAAATCGCTCCTTATTGCGAAAGTTTATTTGAAGCAACGCTAGCAATTAATGAAGATATCATTGAAGCGACAAAAGCTTTAAGTAAGCAAGACCCAGTTACATCCTTAATCTCTTACTTGTTGATTGATCTAGAGCCATTAACTGAACTTCTTGGCACTACTGAAGAATGGGATGTTTATCGCAATAGTATCATGAAAACTGCTTATAATGAAGGTGAAGGTTGGAATAGTGCTGCAAATGTCGGAGGAAGCAGTCCTCAATCTAAATCGGAAGAGTACAAAGTTGTGCGCGAAGCAGTAGGAGAACCAAACCCAGCAGATAAGGTTGCGATTACAAAAGTAATTATCGCAAACCAAGTCAAACGAGAACCTGGTACTCGACAAGCTTTGGTAACTCTACCAGAGGAAGAACAAGGTCCTTTAGGTTCAGCTAATCGTAGTTATAATCGTGATCGTCCTCGTGGTTTCTCTCGAGATGATCATCGCTCAGGTGATCGTTTTAATAACCGCCGCGATAATGATCCTCGAGATATGACTGACCGTGAATTAGATGATCATGAACGTTGGTTATCTGATGAAATCCGTTACATTGAACGTAACGGAACTCGTGATGAAAAAGATTCGTTACGTGATCTCGATGAAGAAATGCGAATTGTTCGTCGCGAATTAGATGATCGCCGTTATCGTGATAACCGTCGCTACAATGATGATCGACGCGATAATGGTCGTCGTGATAACGATCGACGTTATGGAAATCAGTCTGGTCGCCCAGTCCCTCGAGTAGTTACTGAACGTCGTGATGACCGTCGTGATGAACCTCGAGGCCGTTTCGATAACCGTCGCTGAGTTACAAGGAATTTATTAGTTAATGGATGTAGTGTTTAGTTTCATTGATGCAATTCTACGAACATTATTTGCAAAATAATTTAAAGAGAGCCCTAGGGCTCTCTTTATTTTTTAAATTTTACCATATTATATATTTGTTTGAGTGACGGCATTCTTTAATCCCAGATTATAAACTAAACTATAATCTGGAATGAGAATGTGGGTTAACTCTCTTTTATAATCGGCAAAATGCATTAGACCATTCACCCGCATAACGATCCAAGACATATGGATTGGAATGCCTAGAAAGGCACATACTTTACGAAAATCGCCTTCACAAGCAGCTGCTTCATTATCCGGGACCTCAGCAGTCTGTAAAAAACCATTTTCATTAGTTGAGCTATTAACAATATAATCCAAGTTTTGTTCAATGATATTTTTAAAGTCATCTGACTTATACATCATGTCTATTTGGTCTATGTTGTAATCAGCTAGTGATGATAAAGACATACTTCACCTCTAATAAATTTTACATACATATTATCAATGTGTAAGCGTCATTATTATCAAGGAGATAACATGCAACAACATATCGTGGAAACTTGGTTAGCCAAGTTAGGGTATGAAGATAGTGAGATTGATAACCGGGCTCTTTCTTCTGCTGGTTTCAACTTTGCAGCTTCTTCTACCAGCTCCCAGCGGTTGCATATGGATTCAAGTCATCTTAAGCAACACTTGTGTTTGATTGATGGTGATCTGAAACGATTCTTTACAGGAATCGAACGCAACTATGGGGAAGAAGGACATATTGTTCAATTTCCAGTAGATTGCGTACGCGTAATTGATGTAATTACTAAATATGCCGGGATTGTTCCTCGGGATATGGAAGCGCCTTTAGTATTGATTGTTTATGAGCGAGGGGATAATAATCAGGTAGATGTATTAGAAGTTAATGCAAACTACTTCCAACATCAGAAATTTGGATTTCCGATGATTCGTACTCCAGAATCTAAAGGGGTTATTCGACACAAAGCATTCCGTAAAGGAACTATTATTTCGAAACCTCCAACAATTACTGATGAGTTTGATTACAAATACGGTAAAGAACTTAAAGTCTTTATGGGTAACTGTAAAGCTGGTATTGAAGATGGTGCATGGATCAGCGATGAAGCTGCGTATGCAATGCGAACCAAAGCTTATGGTGAGTTAGAAATGACTCTCTCTAAGAAGGATATCCCTTTAAATATTAATGGTACAGAAGAACACTTCAAAGCCATTCCTGATATTGGAGATTTCCTTCGTGAAGATGGTTTGGTAATGGCATGGCGAGAATTCCATCGCGATTTCCCAATGTCTTTGTATAATCGTAAAGCTCTAACCAAACATTCTCAATTGGATAATCTTCGCTATGGGGAGATTCCTAATGAGCTTAAGTTTGAGAACAAGGGAGATCTTCGCTTTAGACCTGAAGAAGGTGAGGAAATTATCATTCGTCCTCGTGTTGTAGATATCGAAATTATTAAAGGCGGAAGTAATAAGATCCCTGTGACGCGAGCTGAAGAGCAGCTTAATAAATACTGGGAAAGAACAGTTCGCTTCTATGCACAGATTCGTCAGTGCCATGAAGAAATTGAACGCTTAATTCCAAACTATGAACTCTCTCCAGCTTGGCAACGTTGGTGTGACTCAGCAATGTTTTACACAAACCAACCATCAGGAGTTCGTCAGGAAATCTATAAACGGGAACCTATTTCTAACTGGCATGTTAAAATTAAATTTGAGTATACTTTCATTCCAACTATTGGGGCGAAGTTTACAAACATCCATGCTGGTAAAACAGTTGTCGTTAAGAAAACTCCTAGACACATGATGCCAAAAGATAAAGATGGCAATTATGCTGACTTTGTTGTTGAAGACATTTCTGCAATTAACCGAATGAATCCGGGTGTATTGTTTGAAATGCGTTTAGGTAGCTGTCAATTAGCCACTCATAAACGCATTAAAGAAATGTGGGCAAATGGTCGAACAGTCGATGAGATCTACGACTACTATGCTGGCTTCATGAAGATCGTTTCACCAATGACTTATCACATGGTAACATCACCATTGATTGATAAGAAGTTGGCAGTAGAAGAAATTCTTGCTGATGGTATCCATGCTAAAGTTCCACCAGCTTTAGGGCCAATGATGATTGAGATTCTAAAAGAACTCACTCTGAAATATCCACCTTGTCGAGATCGAATCGAACTTACAAGGAATGATGGTACCAAAACATTAACGGATGATGTTGCAGAAATTGGAACATTATACATGCTGGAGCTGGAACGTGTTGGTGATACATTTGCCGCGGTTAACTCGGCTAAACGTCAGCATCATGGTATTCCAACTAAAGCAAGTAAGACAGACCGTCATAGCTTTCCAGTTAAAATCTCAAGTACCCGTTTCCCAAGTGAGGCGGATACAAAATCAGTTCAATCGCATTTAAATAATGAAGCGATTCCGGAGTTGATTGATCGGACATTAAATCCAATCTCTCATCGTATTTTAAACCGTGCCATTATTCGAAGTATCAACCCGGCACAAATCGTTGATGCCGTACCTCGTGATAAGTTCCCTCGTCGCGGAAATCGAGTAATCGCAATCCGTGATAATTTTCTATTTACTGCTGGTGTCAGACTCAAGGAAGGTATGGATGGTAACTCCGTTCTACCGGGAGATGATGGTTACAATGACTAAGTCGATTTGGTGTGATGATGTCTTAACAATGACATCGGATGAAGCCTGGGATTATGTAGAACGTGAAGAAAATATTTCTGTCACTTGTGATGATGGGGTTATTGAAGTAACTCCAGAAGAGTTATTTATCGATCGCATTTGTTGGCAAATGTTTGAGGTACTGGAGAAAGACTTTCCAGTATCTACACGTTACTCTATTAAACATTTTGAACACGTTGGGGTAAGAACTCACTTAGATCTTTGTGGTAAGATTCTGAAAGATTATGTCTTCTGGAAAGAAGATCGTGGTGAGATTGCAGTGATGGAGCCGATATTAAAACGGATCTATGAAATCACTAATGATCTCGATAATGAGATTGATAATAGAATGGATGCGCAGGTAACTGACATCTGTTTTGATCATCTGCTAGAGATCTATGAACATACCCCAGTTGCAGCCGCAAATGACTATGTTCAAAAAGCCGATGTAGCAGCCACGCATGATGATATTCAAGAAGTTTACACTGAGATCAATAAAGCCGCTTTAGAAAATCTCAGCTTTAGTGAAAACCCATTATGCATTGCTGCTCGCTGTGGCGTGATTAAGATGACGCAGCTGTGTATGGTATTAGGCCCAATTGGTTTCTGTACCGACATCAACTCTAAGATCATTCCGAAGCCAATTACGGTTGGCTTCTTCCGTGGAATGCGTAAGCTCGATGATTTGCTTTATGAATCTCGAAATGCTTCTATTGCGGCGTTGTTTAATATTGTAATCATGCCTTTAGCTGAGTATGCTAACCGCCGTTATCAGTTGCCTTGTGAATATGTTAAGAACATCTCTTACAAGGACTGTGGTGCATCTTCTGGTAAAATCTTTATCCAAGATAAACAGCATCTTAAATCGCTTGCTGGTTTTACACTAACAGATGGTAAGAATGGTAAACGAATTGGCTATATCATGGATGATCGTAAAGATCTAATTGGTAAGCATGTTTTCATTCGTGATCCAAACTATTGTCGAACTAAACTTCGAGATACTATCTGCCATTGCTGTCTTGGGTTAATGCATTATTCTTTCCCATACGGTTCAGTAATTGGCCACTGCTCAGCAACACAATTAGGTTCATCAACTTCTACAGTTGTATTACAGCGTAAACATCAGAACTTAACATCCCAGGCTGCCAAAATCATTATTGATGAGGCTTACACCAAATACTTTAAAGTTGATCAGGAGAACTATGGTTTTAAATTCGCCGATGATTTTGATTTCTCTAAATGGAGTATCATTCTCAAACAAGACTCAGCTCTGCATCTAAAAGAAATTCAATCGGAATATTTTGATAGTCTAACCCCAAGTCAGACAACCAAAATTGAGATGTTGGAAATCCGTAGTAAGGATGGTATGGAATCTATCACAATGCCGGTTGGTTTTGGGCAACGTGCTGGTTTCTTAACAAAAGAAGCTTTAGAGTTTTATCGTGAGAAAGGTTGGGGTTTCTTAGAGGGGAATTTGTACCAACTTGATTTAGAGGGTTGGAACAATAAGCGGACATTTATCAGCATTCCACAGATTGAATTTACTCCTCCTGACCTTATCACAAGCTTGACTGAATTTATCTTTAGTGGTAGTAAGGATGATTCTAAGAAAACGATTAAAACACCATTGTTAGTAAACTGTCATACTGTCGATGATGCTTATGCAACTTTCTATGATCTAACGAAAGAACACCTTAAAGGTATTCATAGTGTACACTTAATGTTGATTATCTTAGCAATGAGCGTACAAGATGCGAGCAATTATGATTATCGTTTACCATATCCGAGGGAAAATGGTCGCACAGTCAAGTTAGATGATCTAATGCGTTATCGCTCTTTATCAGGAGCAATGGCGTATGAAGAACAGAATCGTTTGTTCACTGATCCGATTACTTACTTGGTTGACCGAAGACCTTCTCATATCTACGATAGTATCCTTATGGGGTAATACATGGGAATGACAGTCCATGTGTATAGCCATGGTTTCGTGGTTTGCACAACAGAAAGACGTTTTAAATGGATTCTAGCGGCATTTATCCGAAACCGACTTACCGTGGAAAAGTTCCAAATAGGTAAAGGCAATAAAGGTGGCGGGGGTACAGTTTACTCCGCCGCTGATGCCGCGCGCACCAACATCTACCTCCACATTAATCTACTTGAGGAATTTGAAAATGTTCTAATTAGCCAAGGTGTCCGTAGGGATGAGTACGACATTGTTTACCACCGTGTAAAGAAAGGTCAAAAGGTGAAGATGAAATTCATCGCACCTTTCAAACTCTCAGAACTTCAGGAACGTTGTTTAGAGTTCATTGAAGTCCCTACTCCTATTCGAGTTGCTCCGCTACAAACAGGCAAGGGTAAGACTGCCCTTGCGCTTTACTATATGTGTAAATATGGTGAACGTACTGTTATTACCATGAATGCTAAATACATTCCAAGATGGATTCAGGATCTATCAGGAGAGCAAGCTAAAGTTGATTTGGTTGATGATGACTTATTAGTTGTCAAAGGTTTAGATCAGCTGAAAAAGTATTTGCTACTTGCCAAGAGTAATGAATTACATTTTAAGGTAATGTTGATTAGTAATACCACGCTAGATATCTTTCACAAAGATTATCTAGCAAATCCTAAACCGTGGAAGAAGTTAGGTCTTAAACATATTACCGACTTCTATACGATCTTTAAGATTGGTTTTCGTATTCGTGATGAAGCACATGAGCATCTTCACTTTAATTTCAAATTCGATTTGTTCACACATGTGGGCAAAACTCTGGATCTATCTGCTACTTTAATTTACGATGATCCAGGTTCAGAAAGGATGTCTCAGATTATTTATCCGATCAAAGATCGTTTTGATCAGGGTAAATGGGATACTTATATTGAGGTTCTCTCAGTTGAATACTCCTTAAGACCTGGGACAAAATTGAAATGGACGCAAGGGTTTAATGGGCCTTATAACCATAATCAGTTTGAAATGTCCATTCTGAAAAGTAGAGTTTATACAGATGCATATCTTGCCCTTATTCGATCTTTAGTTCAGGAGCTTTATACTGACGTTAAGAAAGATGGTGAGAAGGCATTAGTTTATTGTAGTACAAAGGAGATGTGTACGAAAGTTTCAGCCTATTTGCAAGATCGTTTTCCTGACTTAACAGTTAATCGTTATATTGGAGAAGATGAATATGAAAACTTGCTTTCAGCTGATTTAGTAGTTACGACTCCAAAGTCTGCAGGAACCGGTGTAGACATTCCTAAACTTGCGGTAATCATTAACAGCGTTAATATTTCATCCACTCAGTCAAATATTCAGTTAGCTGGGCGCTTAAGATACGACGACGAGATTATCTCGCGGTACTATTACATGACTTGTATTAATATCCCACATCATGTTAAATATGATCGAGAGAAAAGGTACAAGTTAAAAGGAGTTGTAAAAAGTCTAGGCACATTAGATACTGCCCACAGGCTATGAGTAATTAGAGGTGAGCTATGGACAATGAATATAAATTGAACTTAGTTAAACAACTGCCTCAACCGGAGAAAGAGAAGGAACAACGTCCCCAGGTTGGTGGCTTTGGTCTACCGGAGGATGACTTAATCTATCAAATGGTTATCAAGAATTTGACTGAAGAGGTTCATCCAACTAATAAACGCCCTTCTAGAAATAGAAAGGGTAAATGAAATACCCCTTCCCCTTATTTGGGGGAAGGGTTTAATTATTATCAGGTATTATGATGTCAGCTTTAGAACATTTAAGATTTAAATTAAGGGATAGTCGTTTTGGCGATGCGTTTCATCAGACAATAACTGGAAAAGTAATATGTGTGGATATAAATGAAATCTCACGTTATACTCGAACTAAAGAATGTTGGGCAATGACATTCTGGATAAAGAATTTATTAAGCGGAGAAGATGTAACCTTAGACTTAGCCATTACGGTTAAGAATACTTATAAACAAGTATCTTCTTTCATTACCCCGATCTTAGCTGATTACCTTAAACACTATCATGGGGAATTGGATATCAATGATATCTCTGGAAAGGATTGGCAATGTTGCATGTCCATTCGTCGCCTAACTAGAAAAGAGTTAGAGACTTTAATTTGTGATGGCGGTGAGATCTGGGAAGGTCCAGAAAAAGATGATGAGTTCTCAATTCTTTATCATGGTGAGTTATTAGAAAATGAAGAATGTGAATTCGATTATCCATTATTTAATCTAAAACCAGATTTAGCAAAGATCATTAAATCAAAAAGACGTTAATAATTAATAAGGGAGCCTAGGCTCCCTTATTTTTTTTTTTATTTCAGAGTAGTTGCCCAGCTAATAAAGGACTCAGTATAGTTTGCTTTCTCTGAAGGGAAAATAGAAACTGTTGATGCTAAATCAACAGAACGAAGACGAGCAATACGTTCAGCAGGGTCCTTAACAAGATTAAAGATATTACTCATTTGTAAGAACATCTGAAGATCTTTAATTTCCCACTTACCATTACGCGTATGGCGACTTAACTCATTTACTCGGAATGTACGTTTCTCATTACGGAAGAATTTCCAAAGAAGATATTCCATACCCACTGCACGAAGAACAGGGCTTAACGTTAGGATGCGAAGATAGTTTTTAAACAATTGCTTCTGAAGAGATTCACAAAGGTTAAACTGAAGAGTATTACCAGGTTTCATTTGTTCTTCATAACGATCTAAGAACTCAATGATTTCTGCCAAAGGCCCTTCAGCAGTAGTGATATCGAAATCATGTTTACGTTGAATAAGTTCTTCAACCGTAATTTTTTCGATGAGTGGGGCTTTTGAAGCAACTGCGGCTACTTTAACCAAGCCACCCTTATTTCGAGCACGAGGCATAGGAGTAGAAGGCATGGTTGTAACTTCCGGTTCTTTCGGAGGCTCTTCTTTTTTAATCTCTTCTTCCTTTTCCTCTACTTTTGTTTCGTCTAAATTTTCTGAAGTTTCAGATTCTTTCTCAGAAGTTTCTTCAGTTTCCTGTTTAGTCTGATCTTCTTCAAGCTGTTCCAATTCCTTTTTCTCAAGGGCTTCTTCTTGAGTTGGTTTTGGTTGAGTAGTTCGTTGAGTTTGATTGCGTTTTTTCTGAGTCATTATAACTCTCCTAAGTTAATTGGGTTAATGGTTCGAAGATTGCAATTTTAAATTCACGACCATGCATTGCTTTCATTCGGTCATTCATGATTACGGAACCTGGTAATGAGGTTTCAATGTGTACAGATTCTCGGGACTTAAAGAAGAACTCATCAGTACAGTGCGCACAGAAGTTTGGAGCAGTTTCTTTACAACGCCCAGGGCCCCGAACAATAATTGCTTTGTTCATAAGACTATTAATGTTATCTAAACTGATAAGGATAGTCTTACCAGCCTTATCAAACATATAACGTCCTATATAACGTTTCATATTAAGAGGGGTGATAACAATCGCAAAACCTTCTTTTGTACCACAGTCATCTCTTGCGATTTTGGTGTTCATAAACACTCGATACAGATAGTTTACAAGTTCACCACCCTGCGCAGTTAAGAAGCCTCGAGAGTATGACGCAGAACGAGTAGAGTCCGCAGCAATAGGGATAGTCTCTGGGGTTAATCCGTCAGATAGTGGATGAGTATTAAGAGAAGGTTTACCGCCTAAACCATCATCTAAACCATACATAATACGTGCTTTCTTACGAGATACTGCTCGAGACTTACTTGAAACAAAGAAGTCTTCAGCCACATCACCTTCAAAATCTTTTTTATCTTGCTCAATTAATTGCTTTTCAATTCCGGTAATAACAACAGCATTATCTAATTCACCAGCATTTTCTTTAAGCAATTTATTTTTAAGTTCCATAACTGCAGGAGAGACTAACATAGTCTTCTCTGAACCAGTAGGTACGGATACTCCCCAGAAATTACCAAGGAAATCCACCATCTCTGTCCAATAAAGAAACTCATCAATAGTGATCACACCATTAGCTAAAGCAAATGCTACGATATCATTAAATGGATCAGGCATTGTCTTTTGATTAATATAATCAAAACGATCACCAAAAGGTGTGGCAAATAAATAAAGGTTGGTAAGGAAATTACCACCAGTAGTTTTCATAGTTTCTTTAATGTTAGGAAGATCCCCTGGTTTAACTACGAAAACTTCTTTATAGCCGATGATTGGACTAAGTTCCTCTACTTGACCAATTAATGTCCAACCACCAGTTTCATTAACTGGGTCGAAGAATACTCGTTTCTTGCTTTCTTTATCCAAGGCAATATCATAAGGCTTCCAATCTTTCATCTCATCACTAAATGGAAGATCGCTAATAGTAGTGACTGATAAAATCCAGTCAACTTCCAAATGTCTCTTATGCTCGATGCCTTCAAGAAAAAAATTAAATCGATTCATTTATAATCACCATCATTAAATATTGTTGATCTCATAAGCCATACAGATGTTATCAATTTCATAAGACAGCTGAGCAAGGTATAGAGGATCAGAATAAATTTCTTTAGCCAATTGTTTCATTGCTTTTTTAATATTAACCCAGGTAACATTCATGACCAATGAACCCTCCAACAATTTAATTGCAACCATTTTTTTATTAAACATAAATTGAGGATTCTGAAGTTCTTTAACCATCATCCCTTCCCAAACAGCTTTACGAATTGGAAGATTAATGTTGTTACTTAAAACATAATGTTTTAGATCGTTTATTTGTCGAGCACTCCATATTGCTAGGATTGCTTTTAGTTTACGTTTATCAAATTCTTTCAAAGGAGGAGCAGTTAACTCAGTTAATTCGAAATCAGTTTTATGTACTTCGTATAAACGTTCCATTAAAGAACTAGGTACATTCTCAATAACAGACTGTAGATCTACAGTATCTACGAAAAGAACTTGTTCTAACAAACTAAATAAAGCATCTTCTGGAGTTTGACTATTATCAATAAGTTCGGTAATTAAAGAGCTAGAATTACTATTTTCAAGCTGAGTTAGATACTGCAGTAAATCATTGGCTGTTCCAATGTCATCTTCATTATTTATTTTTATTTCTAATTGGTCAAAGGCTAATTTTTGGAATTTACGAACTTTAGAATAACAGGCTTGAATGATGGTAAATAATTCCTCATCCTCAACATGGCCAAGTAACTCATCAATGTTAAAATCAATTTCAACTAAACCAATATGATTGAGTGTATTAAAGCAATTAATTAATAAACTAGATTGCTCCTCACTACAATTTTTAATCAGATATTCGTTAAGAATACTCATGTACAACCTCGTGTAAATAATTAAAGGATATCAATACATATGAAGACGATTCACTTAAAAGGTATAAAACCATGCAAGCTATTTCACCAGCTTTAAACTTAACGCAACTTAATAATCCCGAGTTGAAAGAAGAAATTAAGCAAAAAGTTGCTACAGTTGCAGAAAAACATTTTGACGTTTCTATCGATGAGATTAAACAACATGCAAATCGCGAGCACCTAAAACAACTGAAGGAAAAGAAAGGGCGTATTGATTATCGTCTTTATCCAGTTTTTGTTGAAGTGCAGAAGCTTTTAGATAAATGTTTAGCAACAACCGATGAGCTTTTAACTAAAGATGAAGATGGTAATATTATCTTCTCTGAGCCTGGTTTAGTTTTTGCAGACATCTCTTCTGACCATAAAGAAATGATGGATCAGTTAAAAGAATTATACCTTGAAGTTAAAGACCAGCCCGAAGAACTTCGTAAAGGGTTTATTAAGGAAAAGGTTAGTCAGACTCGTTATACAAAACGTGGTGCTGAGTATGCTCATTTATTCAGTGAGCTTGGTGAAAAGATTTTTGCTTTATCAACAGTATGTTTGAACATTCAAATGACTTTGGCTGATTTAACAGCTGAAACAGAGGAAGACCATTAATGAAATCTGTAATTATTATTACAAGCCCTTCTTTAACTAAAGAAGTAGTTGAACAATATCTTAATTCCAATGGACAAGATACAAAAGTTAATTTGGTTACTGAAACAACTGACTTTTCCCAAGGTGGTTACTTTATTATTCCAAACCCACAGTTACCTGGCGATGTATTGCCTTTACTTGAGCTGGGTGTGGATATTGTAGTGCAACGTCATAGTGTTGGTGCCATGTCAGTTGCAAGCAATGACTTGTTTATGAATGAAGCTTCTGAAGAAGATATTCATAAATTCACACGATCACACAATCGTTATAAACAAGTAACGGCCCCATTAACAACCCAGCCATCTGAAAGTGTATTCATTTTAGATACTACGATTAATGATCCTACTAATTTAGAATTACTTATTCAATCAGCAGTGGTGAACTTTAAACTAGCGACTGATCCGGTTGATAAAGTAGAAACCACAACTACTGATACTATTCCAGAAGAAGCTAAAGTTGAGCAAGAGGAAAAGATTGATTTTGATAATCCAAAGGATGAAGAAGAAAAAATTGACTCAGTCGCTTCTGAAAGTCCTTCGATTGAAAATGTCAAGTATGAACAGCCTCGTCAAGTTGAAGAAAAGGTAGAAGAAGTAAAGGAACAACCGCCTTTACAACCTGAATCCACAGTTCAACAAACTCAACCTGAATCAAATGATTTTGAATTTGATCCTATGGCCTCTATTGCATCTAAAGAAGAACCAGCTTTACCAGCTCGTTCAGAGGATAAAGCTCCAGAGACTAATGTTGATGACTTTGAAAAAGCATTGATGACTTCTTTGGCATTTGCGACAGACTCATCAGCACCAACTTCCACACTACAAGAAGAAAAGATTAAAAAGAAGAAAGGGCGGACTTACCCAATCCCTAAAACTTATCCGAATGTTGATCAGACTGTAACTTTTGATTCGGCTAAAATCTTTATGCCGAGTGTTAATGAAAAAGCTCCGGCCTTATACGATTGGGGTGGTGCTCCTACTACGTTCAATATTCTGCATAACGAAGTAAGTAACTTCTTAACAGAAGCAATGGAACGTGGTATCGAACCTCCTTTATCCACATTACAGCATTCAGTATTTCGTTCTGGAGATGATCAGGTAAGCTCACCAGAAATGCATCGCTTACAATATGTAGAGGGTGCTCGCTGGGGTTCTACTATTAACTCCAAGACTACTGCTGTTCCAATCATTATGCCTATCCGTGATCCTAATTATGGTGATGCAAAATATGTAGGACCAGAGTCAGTATCTCTCATTCAGAACCGAATGAAGATTGGCGCTAAACTTGGGGTTTATTTACCACACACTGGTATTTACTTCGTCATTGTCTCACCAAGCGATGATCAGTTCTTAGATGCGTTATCTATTATTAATAGCTACCGAATTGAATCTCTTCGAGTTTCTTCTGGTATCTTAATGGGTAACTCTAACTTCTACATCAACCGTCAGGTAATGAATTTATTCATTGATCAGATTGTACATTGTTCTTTGGTTGGTTTCAGTAAAGAAAAGTTATTGAAGCTTATTAATGAACGTGATATCAACATCATGGCTGATGCTCTAGGTGCAAGTATTTATCCAGATGGTTATGAGTATGTTCAGACCTGTGGTTTGGTTAAAGAAGATAAGACAGTCTGTGATCATGAAGTTCGCAAGTTGCTTGACCTTCGTCGTCTTGTTTTTGTAGACAACAGTCGTCTATCAGAAGCACAGAAAGAACATGCAGCTGGTGCCTTAACGCAGCGTTCAGAGGCAGAGATCTTAGCCTATCAGCAAGCAAGTTATATTGGTTATCGCAAGCCTTATGAAATCACTGAAGGTATTGAGTTTGTTTATCGTGCTCAAACTGCAATGACTTCTATTGAAGCAGGTGAGAAATGGATTAAGGAAATTGAGCAGATCGTTGATGCTATCATTGCTTTCCGTGAGGATGAAAATACTCGCAACACAATGATTGAACAACGTATTAACTTAATGCGTATTCGTGAGTTTGGTCATTGGGTAGAAGAGATTCTAATCGATGGTCAACCTTTACAAGATCGTGATAAGATTAATAAATTGCTTAATTCTCTTTCTCGTAACAAGTCTGTGGTTGAGCGTGTTGGTGATACACTAACTGAATTCCAGCGTTTATCTTCAGTAGCGATTGTTGCAATCCCTCGCCTGCCTTGTGTTGGTTGTGGTAAGACCAGTGAAAAAGATCTTGATGTTTCTACACACCTGATTCCTCAAGATGCAGTATCTCGACTTTTTACCCTCGTCCGCCAACGCCTGTAACAAATAATGAAGAATATTCTGGATCTCTAGTAGATCCAGAACTTCATGTTTTAAATATTGGTTATGGGTTAAACCATGATGATATTTTAAAAGCAGTATGCGCCAAAGCGGACGAATACAGAGCAATGTTGGGGATGACTACTGTTGGTGGTTTCTTAAGACAAGGTATCCGTAATGATATCTACGATAGTACATTCCTAAATATCGAAGAAGATGATTGGAGTACAGTTCTAATGCATAAACAAGAACGTTTTGCAGCAACCCATCTTTTTCGTTCACGTACTTCTGAGTTCATGACAAATGAAGTATTTGAAGCAACTGGTTTAAGTCTAACTGAATTTTTGAAACTGCCAACTTATCTCGTTGAACATATTTTATCTTCTCTTCGTCAGTTGAAAGCTGGTACTCGAAGTAAAGGTAAACAAATGGAAAGAGAGTTGGATGCACAAGAAACTAAATTTCAAAATGTTAAAAAGAGATAAAAGCCTAATCCTCCCCTAGGGGAGGATTAGTTTATTCCAAAAGATTTCAGATACATATTACTAACATGAACAAACCCGTTCAATTTAATATTTATTATCAAGAGATAAACTTATGAACCAAATCCATGGCCACATCACCCTAACAGCTGATCAAAAACAAACTGTTAAAACTTGGTTTGAAACAAACTATAAAGTCCCAACTCCTTCAGCCGAAGGTAAGCAACCAATCTATACTGGTATGTATGACCCAAACATTCCATTGGCTAATGATCCTGATTTTGAAATTTGGATTACAGAAGCTGGGTTATACTTCAGTATGTCGGCAAATGAAGGTATCTTTGCAGAAGATACTTTATTCGGTCTTAGCAAAGATATCTTTGCTCATGTTAAAACACATCAACGTTTTATTCGTGAACAATATGGCTTCCGTGAAATCAAGCCTGAAGATGTAAATAACTGCATCAACGATATGGATGTAAACTTTGGGGCATTCTATAGTTCAGCAAACAAACATTGGTACGAAACGGATAAACGTTGGAAAAATCGAGTCTATACTGTAGGCTTGTTAGTTAAACGTTTAGAGCAAGCTGCTGAAAGAAGTTATGTTACTACATTAGCAGATATGTTAACTACTGCCTCTTCTGGACTGCAAGAATATCATGAGCCTATTACAATCAAAATGATTTTAGATCATTTAGATGATGCTGATCTAAATCAGCAGGTTAATGATATCCTGCAGGATATCATTAATTCAAACATTGCGCGCATAGACAGGTTTAAAGAGTTCAAAAAGAACATGCAGCAGTACCAGTTATCAAAAGACTTTGAAGGTGATGAGCTAACATTACAGGTACAGCAACCAATGTATCGTCACCCTGCTTTTGCAAATCGCGAAAAACTTGCTGAAGGTCGTACCCTTGCTGTCGATGAACGAGAGAAAGGAAAAGCACCTCCTTTCAAGGGACTGAAGTGTCAGTCTAAATAATTTAAAGGGAGCCTAGGCTCCCTTTATTTTTTTTTTATTTAGTAGGATTACAAGTGATAATATATTCCTTACCACCAAACCCAACTTGTTTAACTTCTTTACATATATAGTTACGATCTTCAAATGAGATATCTTTTTCTATTCCTTTAACCTTCTGATTATCGCGCCACTGTAGTATACATAGCACGACAACAATAAGAATTAGAAAACCAATACTCTTTAACCAAGTATCTTCACTTATATTATCAAGTCCCAATTGTAGCTACCTCCAAATTATGAGCTTGTGCAAACTTAACATGAAGTTCACTCAAGTCATCAAGTTTATAGATATCTTTACAAGTCAAGATTGCATTTGCATCTCCTCCTGTAAGGTTAACACAAATATAACGATGTTCAAAAGATTCAATACCCTCAATCTTACAGATTTCAAAAACTGTATTACCTCGAGATAAACCAAGAAGAATACCAATCCTTGGATAAGCCGAAATTAAGTCTAAGTCAAAATTATGAATGGTTAAACGAGATGTTCTAAATAATGGATCTTGAACAACATCAATTCCTATATCTTCTAAGTGAGTTGCCTCAACAATATTAATCCATAATTCTTTACCAACTACTTTGGCATCGATTTCATGTTTCATTCGATCTGAAGTTGTTGAAATAACGTAATCATGTTCTAAACAAAAACTATGAAAATCATCACATAATTGTCGTGGGTTAGATGAGAAATCTTTAAAGTGGGAGTCGCCAATTAAAAGAGGTAACTTAACCCCAATATCTTCAATCTCTTCATCAAGTTGTTCTACACGAATACAGTCAATTAGACCATAAGCTACATACTGCTTTTTAAAATGCTTCTGCATAGTCATGTGCCAACGACTACTACCAGTAGGCATACCTCGAAGCAACTCATGATCAAAATGATACTTACCTTTACCCAAGACTTTATTTGTAATATAATCTAAAGAATAAGATGGTTCTGCTTTCATCTTTCTTAGACCACGATAAACAGACATTGGGTCAATGAAATAATAAGGAGCAGTTGTGTAGATTGTATGCCATTGTTCAGACGCAGCTAACGGACGAGATGTGCCATCATCTTTACGCTTAATTAAAGGCCCTCGTTTATATTCAAAGTTTTGATAATGTTTAGGAACTGATGGATGACTAAACAAATCAGCAGGATCTACTCCAGCCTCTTTAAGGATATCTTCGATTACAGTCATATCGTAATCAATGTTCCAAAAACCAATCATATCCGGCATCCACTCATTCGCTTTCTTATACATCTTGCGAATACCATCAGCCATATTATCAACAAAATCGATTTCTAATTTAATGTTACGTTCTTTAATCTCGGGAAGCTCTTCAGAGATAAAGTCAATATAATCCTGCTCAGTGTCTCCTGAATTAACCCACTCAGATAAAACAACTTGATATGCTTTTTCTTTAAAACTCATACTGAAGATAATCATACCTAAATTGGTATTCATATCGAATTCAGTATCTTGCACTGCATAAGTTAAAGAAGCAGGAGTTTCACGAGGGAAAGATTCTTTATATCTAAGTTTAACGACAGTGTTAATATCGATATCGCAGCCATAAACGAATGGACTGCGAAATACTTCAGCTAACCGCATTCCTTTTTTATAGGGAGTACCAGTCTTATAACAAACTTGTTTAGCAAGATTTCGTTGGGTACAGCGGTAATGATCTAAACGAGAAGTGTGCTCATATTCCAATTTAAATTCATTTTTACGAAAAGCTTTTTTAGTAATCCAGAAATCTCTTTCAACATTTTCTGCATAAACAAATTCAGGGGTTAAAATCTCTGAACCATCTTTATCAAAGGTAACTCTATTTCGTTTGATAAATACTGCATCATTATTAGATTCATAACGTTTGTCTTCGGTATAACAAGAATGAATATATTCAAAACTATGCTTTGGTTTTTCTAAAACAGGCTCTGTCATGTGATTAACTCCACGGTTCTAAATAAATAGGAGGGCTCTTAATATTTTAGTTTTCAAATATTTTCAGATATACACTATTATCATGAGACCAACATATATCTCTTTTAATTTATTTTATCAAGGAATAGTAATATGAAAAAGGCAACGTTTATCACAACCCTTCAAAAGTTTGCTGAACAATGTAATATCCCTTTGAGTGAGTTGCATGTTAGTCATGGTGGTTCGCTCTTAATGTTGGGGTTAAAAGATCACACCAATGATATTGATGTAACAGTCAAAGAAGAAGTATTTGAGTTTTTTGATAAAGCTCTTCCTGCTTCTAGTAAAATTCCACTTGTTAATAATCGTCATCTCATTACCGTTAGTCAGGATATCGATATTCATTTAGCTGAAGATGCTGCTGCTTGGGATAATCTTGAAGTTGATGAGTCTGGTATTCATTATCGTGGTGTTGATCGGACTATCTACGACTATGAAACTCTTGGTCGCCCTACCGATAAACAAAAGCTAGATAAGCTAATGAAATTAAAAGCTGATTCTAACTTGGCACCTATTCAAGTTATACCTATGAAAATTATCGAAGCCTTAGCGGCTGAAGCTAAAGTTAAAAATCTTAGCATTGATGATTATGTACTTGAAATCATCAATGCTCGTAATACAAATCAAAAGTTTGAAGAGTTCATGACTCAACAAATTGAATTCAATAAAAAGTTATTAGAAGCTCTCAATACTTCTAAAGATACTTCTAAAAATACTTTTGATGTTGAAACAGAAGTTATTGATTGTTTCTCAACCAGAGCTGCTACCAAACTTAATGCTGAAGGAATTCAAACCGTAAATGATTTAATCAATTATGATCTTGATATCCTATGTCGAGTTCCTGGTGTTGGGCCTCGAGCTCTTGTGGAAATCGAAAGCTTTTTAATTAAACATGGATTTATTTCAGAGCCACTTAAACGTCTGTAATTTGTCTTAATCTATCTTATCAGAGGTAATCCTCAATGGAACAATGTAATGTTTGTAATAGTAGTATTCCTGTTAATTCTGGGAGTTTTATTCCAGGCCTTATCAAAGGCGTTGGTGTTTACGGTTGCGATGACTGTAAAGATGCTAGCGAGAAAGCTAAGCTTATTGCTAACATTCGTGATACCCAAGAAAAATATTATAAAATATTTTGGCTTGATAAAAACCCTGAACGTCCCCTCTATACCCCGGGTCATCACTTTATCTTTAGGGATGGTTCGACTGCGATTATTCAGCATCTACAAGGAAACTGCGGATTAGATGAATTGGTAGAATATATTGAATCATCTGATTATGCAAATGATGTTGTCTATTTTAGATAAATAAAGAAAGGGAGCCTAGGCTCCCTTTAATTTTAAATTAATTAATAATGGTGTAACAAATGATTGTAGATTTGAAAGAACATCCCCCGGCGATTGTTGGATATTTTGATTTAGATTTAAATTGTCTTTACTCGGCTATAGTAGATAAAGATAAAACTATCATTAAGTATATGGTAGTTTCTAAAGATCCAGAATTTTTTAAACAACGAATGATTCGGATTGTAATGACTTATACTGGTTATGTGATGCATCCAGTATTTGTTAAAGATCCCATGTTTACGGATTTTGAAAAGTTATCTCCAATAAATCAAGTACAATTGAAACATTGGTCAGTGGGCTGGTTTAAGGCCGACTATATGCGCTGGTCAACGCTGAAGCATCATGACCCAAAAGAAGTAAAGAAAGTTATTAAGAAAGGAACTAAACCAGCTAGTGGGATGTATAACCGTCCAACGACCCGTTTTATCTCAACAATTTCTTTATCGGAATTAGTAGCGGCGCATGTTAGTTACGCCCATTGTGTGGATTGTGAAAGTAATGATAAAAAGTTTACACTTAGTCAACTTCTTGATGCTTATATCGAAGAAACCAATCTAAGATCTCGACACAGTAACAACATACGCAATATGGTTGCTAAGACAATCAGCGGCCTTAACATTGGAAGGATTCTACAGAAAAATAAAGATCCCAATTTTACAATTGGTGTCGATACTTTTGTAAAGTTTAAATAATCTTAAAGGAAAGTAAACAATGTACGATTTATCAATGTTAAAGAAAGAACAACGTGATAGCTGTAAAATAGATATGTGTCGATATGATGACGATACTATTTACTTTAGTTATAAAGGCCTTCATGTCGAATGTCGGGTAAAACCAAAGCTTCTCTTAAGTCCAAGAAAATTGGCAAAGCATTTAAGAGGAGTTTTAAAAACTCTACGTGAAACTTATCATTATCTAAAATGCTGCCAAGTTAATATGGAAAAAGTAAATTTCATTTTTCCAAATGAAGAAGATCCAAAATTTGTTCACTACAGCATAGAGTCAAACTAATGCAAAATGAAAACCAAAATCCAGACTGGTGGGTTATTGAAGATGTATGCTGCGTTGATTTGAATCATGTAGTTGGTGTAACGACTTGGTCATATACCAGAGATCCATCGACTCCAACTGGTTTAAAATTCGTTCTGATCGATGGTAAACAATTAGATACTCCAGAAATGGGTTATGCTAAAACCATGAGGTTATTAAAAGAAGTTATCGATAAGCTAACTTCCAAACGTGGATTTAAACTTGGTCAAAATAAAACTTGATTAAATAAGGAGCCGAGACTCCTTATTTTTCATATTATCAGAGGAATACCATTATGGATTTAATTGGTTGCGAACGTTCTACTGAACTAAAAGATAATGAGTGTGGGGGTTGTGGTACCACAGCTGATGTAGTCGATAACTGTTGTCCTGAATGCGCAAAAGGATATCCTGACCCAACTCCTGAAGAGGGTAAAGAAGCTCAGGAATACTATCAAAGCTGGATAGAGCCTATTGCTAAAATTACAGATGAGGTACATTGTCCACTAAATCTACCCAAACCGCCAGCCATCTCTTGTTTTGCGGTAATGCAAGATGGTAGTAAAGTCGATATTCGTGATCTTCCAGATATGATGGATCATATAACAAAGTAAATAATTAAAGGGAACCTAGGTTCCCTTTAATTCTCTTTCTATTGTCAAGGAACAATTAATATGGCTCGTACAGATTCTCAATTTAATCATCGTATTCCAGAACAACTTAAATCAGAATTTGATGCAGAAGCAAAAGCTGCAGGTCGTAGTTCAACACAACATCTCGTTCATGTTTTAAAAGAAAGAAATAATAAATTATCTTTTGAAGCTATGTTTGGTGATTTTATTACAAATCAAGATATGGTTAATAAAGCAATGTTAGAGGCGCTTAAAGTTTTGATGAAATAAATACATTTATGTTAAAAAATGGATTTAATATATTTCCATATTAAATAAACTAAGGAGCCTAGGCTCCTTATTTTTTTTTTTGTTTTCTTTAGGTCTCTCTCATTTTATGAAGAGATTTTCAATGAGGTGATCATGGACAAGTTTAAAGGTATGGTCGCATTAGAGTCTGCACAGTTTCAAGGTGCAGACTTTGCGGATGAATTACTATTAGAAATGCAACGTATTCGTGATCTTGGTGACTTTAGTCAAGCGGCAATGAAGAAGTGTAAAGTAAGTGCGCTTACAAAACTCTACACTGATATTGATGTGCAGTTTGTTATTTCAGACAAGATCAGTAATAATGCATATTTTATTATTCCACATTTAGATAAGAACCATCCTTTCTTAAAACAAATGGGAATAGCAGAATGGGGCGAATCTGGAGTAAGCCTTCAGTCTATCCGAGAAAGCTCTGCTAAATCAAAAGAGGCTGGTGTTGATTTACGAACCGGTCGAGTTAAAGGTTATTTCAAACAAGTTAAAGTAACTATCGTAATGGCTCACAATATCTTTACAAATAAGTCCTATAAGACTGAAAATATTTGTGGGATTTATGCACATGAGTTAGGGCATGCTTTTACTTACTTTGAATACTTTGGTAATATTGTTCGTCGTTCTTGTTTGATTGACCAAGCTTCTAAAACTGTTATGAATAATAGTTATAACAGTGAATCAAAAGTTAAGCTACTTCAAGAAGTTGAAAAACAACTTGGAATTGAAAACCTTGAGTTAGAAAAAGCAGTTAATCTTCCAACTGATAAAGCCAAACTTCAAGTAGAACAAGTTCTCATTACTGATGACTTGTTTAACCACACTCGTACAGAATCATCTACCCCTTATTACGATGCTCGTAATATTGAGCAATTGGCTGACCAGTTCTGTGTTATTCATGGAATGGGTAAATGGCAAGCGGAAGCTTTAACTGTTATTTACAAAAACTATCGCGATACTTCAGTGATCTCTACTGCTGAGTTCGTGATTATTGAATTAATTAAAGTCACCCTTTTCCTTTTGGTTACTTTCCTTAATCCATTCTTGGTTCTTCTTTATGGTTTAACTTTCATTCCTCTTGCTGAATGGTATGACCGACCTAAACAACGAATCGAACATTTAAGACGACAAATGATCTCTAACTTAAAAATGGTTAAAGATCCTTTAGTCAAAACTAAACTCATTGCAGACATTCAGGCAATGGATGATCTACTTGAGCAGTATCATCAGCGCAGCACTGTATTTGAACTATACATTAACCATCTTAATCCAGTTGGTCGTCGAATGTATAAAGAGGAAATCTTCCGTAAGAAGATTGAAGATTATTTGAATAACGATTTATTCGTTAAAGCCGCACAATTCGAGGTAGCCACAAAATGAGCGTAAAAGAATTAGTTAATGTAATTAACATGATTGAAACTGAATTTGGTTCAGTTGATCGCGTAAAACGTAATGAATATGTTGCAGTTGCCCTAGGTGCTTTAAGTGCCTCAATTGCTTCATTACCAACTGCAGAAGTTATGAACCCAACCAATCACTGGTTAATGCAACATGAAGGAAATATTAAACGAGTTCTTTCTCAAGTTAATGAATCCTATGTGATTGATATCAAACTAGCAGTTGCTACGGCTCGTCAGGTTTACTTGGCTCGTTATCGCCGAGTCTTTGATAAGACGCTTATCATCTCAGAACTTTGTTTACTGCTTCCAGATCATGTGAGTAAATTGCCTCCGATTGTATCTGAGGTATTTAAAGATCTTTCAGAACGTCAAAAACATACCTTTGGCGAACTTCTAATTCCAGATTTAGAAAAAGCATTAGGCTCTACTAATTGATTAATAGAGGGGGTTTGTCCCCCTCTTCTTTTATAAGGAAAAATCATGTTTAATGTATTTCATAATCATGATAAGGTTGAACGTTTACAAGCCATTCTAGATCGTATTGTTTCCACCGGTACAATCTCAATGGAATCTGCAGACCTTATCGAACGAGAGATTCCTGGGGCTATTCACAGTATTGATCCAGATATAATGTTTGATGTGGATGAATCAGAGGAAGGAGTAGGTGTTGCATTAGAGGCTTCAATAGAAGGTCTATCTCGAATGAAGATTGCTTTTATTGTAGCAATTGTAGCTTTCATTGCCAAGTATATCATGAGTCTAAATAAAAGCTATACTTTTAGTTCTTCTGGTGGTGGTTCTGGAGGTTGGGGAGGTTCTGCCTCTCCTGGGTTTAGTACAGATGCTCCAGCAAGCACTGCCAAGCACTGGGAAGATGAAAAGCAATATAATGAAACCATTAATGAAGACTTAGCAAAACTCCATTCAGACTTTTCTGAATCGTATAAAAAATTAAAGTCTCAAGGTATTAATAACAACATTCTTGGAGGGATGGAAAAGAATGCTGCATTGAAGCGACTCTGTAATACTTTGATCCCGACTATTATTCGTAATAATCAATTAGAAGGAACCGGAACAGAAGCAAAAGGATTTACTCTTTTCAGTGCTGGGGCTTCTAGAGGCAACATGATTGCCGAAGTTCATCTAAAACCCTTCACTGATGTTAGTGATAAAAATGCCGATGTTACAACAGATCAAATCAAACGCCTTCAAGGTATTCTAAATTTAATTGATACAAAATATACAGTTAAAGAAATCTTCACAAATCAATATCGGGATTCTAATTCCGAACATCAACCAATTAATAAAGTTAATGGTTTACTAATTCCAACATTTTTACTGGATCAGGAATTACAAGTTATGACTTTGGATCTAATAAAAGCCATTACTAAAATGGTTGATAATTTAGATCGTGTTAATAGTGATCTAAATAATTTCCGAGAAGTTATTTCTTCCGCGGAACAATCCAAGCCAGATTTAATGATGGGTGGAGCTTACGCAGATAAACTTTGGAAATGGCTTGCAGATAATCTAGGAAAGAATGCTTCTTCTGGAACTATTATTCGGTCTTATCTGGATGATATTATTAATACCCTTAAGTTAAAAACAGACCAAGGTGAGTACATCAATACCCCAGCAATGAACACAAGCTTAAAACGCTTTGTTCGCGTTTCTATTGATGGTGTTGAAAGTAGCGGTGATGGTACTGTTGAAGAATTCGTTAGTAATATTAATGCCGGAGATGTTGAGGGTACTGTTGCTTTGATTACTGGAGCGACAGGAGACATTTCTACCAAACTAACTCCTCTTCTTCCTATCTTTGATAGTGTTAAAGAATCCTTGAGTGATAAGGAGAATAACATTAATGAAATTAAAAAGATTGCCGAGTCTTTAGAAGAGACTATGCAAACAGTTGTTTACTTCATGCGTCAGAATGAACGTAAATCTGGTTTAGAGGCAAACAAACTTGCAAGTGATTCTAGTTTAGATTCTCGTGGAAGAGATAAGCTAGAAAACTACTATGATGGTAATGGTGATGAAACTACTAAGAATCAAGCACAGTTACTGAAAAATATTACCCCAATGTTTAGCTTAGTATCTGGTCTTATTCAGGTTATTTTAATGAGTATGGCATCTGCAGCTAAATACAATACTGAGTTGAATAAGTTCTCCCAAGCTCGTATTGATTTAATCATTGGTAAGAAACAACAGATGGCTAAAGAACTCTATGAGTTAACAAAAACCATTGACCAAATTATTGAAGCATCTCAGAATCGGAGTTAAGAAAATGGGTATTGAAGCTTTCCTAGATGTAGAAAAGGATAAAGAAATTCAGGAGTTAACTGAACTTAGTCCTGAAGGTTATAAAGACATTGCTGCTGATTTAGCAATTACAAAAGCAGAACAATCAATCATTGATGAAGTTGTTGGAGTGGATGGTGATCTTAATGATGAAGATGACGATCGCCAAGAGTTAGAAGATGAGCGTGAAATGAAAACGCTCTTCCAACAACTTTATGAAATTGATCCTGAAACCAAAGAAGTATTCGTTAAAGGTTCTGCTTATGATCTTAAGAAGTGGGATGAGGATATGGTTTGCTTCACCTTTGGTGATCCAGAGCGTGTAATCGCTTTAGAGGCAGCTATTTCTCCGGGAGAACGCTATCTAGCTAAATGTTTTAATCGTTTAACTAGCAAGCATTCTGCTTTAACAAACATCATTAAAAAACATAGTAATGACCTTCGGGCCAAAACTATTTCTAAATCATTTGCTCAAGACTTTAAATCAGTCATGGGTTATGGTTTACCTAATATCCATATGGAGTCATTTACAGTCTTCCCTTCTCAAACCAATTATTCAATTGCAATGGAAGAGATGACTAATCAACAAATTGCAATTACAGCCGGTGCTGGTTTAGCTGGAGTTGCAATTGTGTATAAGCTTATTCAGTGGTTTGCTCGAGCATTGAATAAAAATACTTTAGCCACCGGTTCTATTTCTGCAAACTTTAAAGCGTATAATGATCGCAAAGAGATGATGAAGAATCTTCCAGTTGATTTAGAAAAAGCTAAAGCAAATATTAATGCTGCTTTAGATGAGTTTAAGGTAGCCGTTGGTGATAATCCTGCCATGGATATTAACGATGCATTAGGACATCTTAGTAAAGCTGCAAATGCAAGTGATGGTGCAGTAGCATTTAATGAAGCAACTCTTGCCTATCTTTCAGCAGAGTTAGCTGGTAAGATTACCCCATTCATGGAACGTTTAATTTCTGGAGAATTAGGAACTCCATGGTGGGATACATTAAACAAAACTATTGTTGAGGCTAAAAAAGCTCAGAGTGCAATCATGGCTCGTTTAGAAGATGGTGGTAAACAATTCGCAAACGACAAAACTACTGAAACAGGGCAAGTTAAGAATACCTATGCTTGGGTTGCAGATACGATCTTTAAATTAGATCTTCCTAAGATTAATAACAATCCTCAGAATGGGGCGAGTCCAACAGCTCTACCATCAGTCGATGATTGGAGTGCAGTTGCTTCTTGGTTTACCGCAAATACCTCAAATGCATTTACTCCATACACTGATAAACGTAAATTAGTAGCAACTGAAAAGAGTTTAGATGCCCTTACTCAAATTAATGTTGAGTTGTTTAATAATCTAGATAGTGGTCATGTTGATGAGATGACCAAGATCGCTGATCGTCTTAAACAACATGCTTCAGAAGCTGCTAAGAAAGGTAAAGAAGCTTCTAAGGAAAACAAAGTTGAAAAAGGAGATCGAGCTAAAGAGATTATGGAACTTTCAAAAGAATTTCAGTTTGTCTCTTCTATTCTTCGTTTTGCAATTCAAATCCGTAACCAACTTGGACAGCTATCTGTTAAGCTTACAACGGCCAGCGAGAAATCAACTAGCATGCTTAAAAAGTTAGGTATGGCAATTAGTGCTGCTGCTCGTGCCCCTGGTGAGGCACTAAGCAAAGTTAAAGAAGGTCTTAATAGTTAAAAATAAGAGGCCCCTAGGGGCCTCTTATTTATTTTGTTGAGGTC
>JACCDV010616257.1_pt1 | contig 81987 bp, 82 predicted proteins | sample 7446131 | NCBI WGS metagenome assembly JACCDV01 (sample SAMN15323448, study PRJNA562643) | freshwater metagenome | isolation source: river surface water | place: USA:Blue River Watershed | collected 2017-08-17
CACTTTTTAAATTCTAAAAATTACATATATTTGCATCCTCGAATTGAGACATTCCTCCTTAGCTCAGTTGGTTAGAGCATCTGACTGTTAATCAGAGGGTCGCTGGTTCAAGTCCAGCAGGGGGAGCTTCAATAGCCTTACGGAAACGTGAGGCTTTTTTTTTCTGATTATTTTTTAGCGGCTGATTATTTCAATAATAATCACCAGAGACAATCATAAATATCGGTGGTTATTGCCCTTGAATAGAAAAAATAAGACAATAAAAAATCAGCTGTTTTTATTCATTTACTTGATTAGTTATGGTATTGCAGTTAAAGATGATTAAAACAGGTCACCTGACCTTAACAGTTATCCAGAAAAGTGGTGTTCGTTTCAAAACATTAGGGAAAAATGTAGTAAATACTACCTCAGATCAATGTTTTTTCGTTTGCTTAGAATTTCGGAAATTTCGTCGTCGGTGTAACGCTTTTCTTGGTAATTGAGTGTCTTGAGCAGTTTTCCTTTAATGGGCTTCTGTTTTAATTCTTCGAGGTCGTCATAACTAAAAATGAAATCCTGTGGCATTTCGTAGAGCTCGGCTGTTTGTTCAGTTGTTTTTAGATAATGAAGTAAGGCTGCCTCCGCAGCATTGAATCCTTTTGATACGACAACACGGTTGTCCGGTGAAGTATTGGCGTAAGAATGATGAATAAGGCTATGGTTAAAAATGAGCGCTTGCCCGGCCTTGAGTTCAATAGGTGTTAAGAACGGCTTTACAGCATCTCTATTGGCATGAAAAAAATCTGGGATGGTCTGGGAGCGAATGGTTTTGATATGAGGAAAATGTGATGCTTCAACAACCGATAAACAACCATTTTGAATGTGAACGTCGCAAAGTGGAATCCAGACATTGCCAGATACATACTGCTCTTCGTCTACAAATGTCCAGTCTTGATGCGCTTTAAATTCAGAATGCGCACCAGAAGGTTTGATCAGAAAAGCGCCTGGCCAAAAGGCTGCATTACTCATGAGTGTTGTCAGTTTTGGCGATAAAATCTGGTCTATTTGATGTGCGATGTCAAATTTCACACTAGCCGGCAGAGCTACGTTAGACGTGGCAAAATGGTTAAAAATGGTTTCGCTAAAATAATGGTCATACAAGCCCAGCAGTGCTGTAATTTCTGCTGCACTCAGAAGGTCTACGATAACATAACCCGATGTTTCGAATTTTTGTTGAAGTGTGGAAACGTTAAAAATAGGTTTCATTGTCTAGGACCAATAATATAAATTGTTGTCGTGGCCTTGGGCTATAAAAAACCCAAGCGTTACTCTGTTTTTGTCTCCTTCGATTTTGTTGATGGCATGCCATATTTGGGCCGCCCTGAAAATAATGGTGTCTCCTTCCGTTAATACTATGGATTTTCTTTGCGGATCTCGAACGCCCCGTGCAGTAAAGAAGTCGCCATCAATGGTGTGTCTTTGCTCGTAGGTACTGTCATTGAGTTTGTGCTGAAAAGTATCCCAATCTAAATCATACAAAAACAACTCCCCTCCTTTTTCGGGTTGTTGAAGAACAGAAAAAATGGAAAGTGCATTTTCTAAGTCCACTTTGGATTTTAACCATTCTGAAAACGTGGGTGTTAACTGATGTAAAAATGCATTTTCACAATGAATATCTATGCCATTTTTACTCGTTTCAAGGATCCTTAAGTTCGCTTTGGCAAATTCTAAACCAAATTCGGTTTGGAGATGACGCAGCTTCACCTTGAAGCGCTTTTCCAATTTACGGAGATACCAATCTGAAACATTACCAATTCCTTGCGCAATAAAATCGTTGTTGGTGATCATTGCGCTCGTAAAATACTTCTTGAGCATTTCTTGCGCTTTACCCTGCTCTCCTTGAATGACCGAATACGGGTACGGGTAAAAGAAACCATCTGGAATGACGGCCTTGCCCCTTTCAAGGCTGCTCAGGCCGTCGTTGACTTCATTCATGAGAAACTCAAGTTCGGTGCTTTCAATCCATTTAGATAATTGAACAACGTCTAACTTTTTATCGAATAGCTGATCCAATAATGCTGAATAATCAATTTGAGCCGGATATTCATTGTTAAAAGTTAGTTTCATTGTCATATACTTTTTAAGCCCAAATATACATGTCAGCAGGGTTGTGCTTACTAGAAGACACAAAGCCGCCTAGGGTCATTCTGCTATTTTGCCCCATGACTTTTTCTACTCTATGCCAGATGTTGCCTCCGTTAAAAAGTAACAAGCTCCCCACCTTTGGCTTGATGAGCGAACTATAAACATGAGAGCCGTTGATATGGATCAGGTTACCAGATTCGTCTTTTAACAATTCGTATTCAACCCTTTCTTTCACGTCATCCCATAAAAAATCGAAGCAATTGAGTTCACCTCCTTTTTCTGTATTTTGAAGTGTCAGAAAAAAACTAAACTGATTATTCCTGACGCCGTGTTGCTGGAGCCATTCAAAAAACGAGGGGAATTCCTTGAAAAATAGGTTTTCACAATGTGCAATTAATTCGCCATTACCCGGTTTTAATTCCCGGATGTTAAAGGGCACTAAATTCTTCTCAAATTCCTGATTCCAAAGCAGTTGAAAGGTATGGTTGGGAAATAATTTTGAGAAGCAATCTTTCAATCTTTGCTCGACATCAATACCAAATAAAGGCACAATGCGCTGTCTGAAATTACTTGCGATGTCTAGGTATGCTTCGGTACTCATTTGATTCGCGTCTTTTAACTGTGTAAATTGCGCAAAACTGAGCGGTAAGGTGAGGAACCCTTCGTTGACAGTAGTTTTTTCGTTATCGGAGATTTGCTTCCAAACCTCGACAAAATTTTGGCATTCCTCGACTGAAAAAAAATCCTCAATAATTAAGCCCGTTAGCTCTTCATTTAAGAGACTTTTGCCATGCTGTATAGCAGCTTCTTGCCCTGGCTTTACATGGATAAAACGATCGTTTTTTTTCATTTATTTTAACTAAAGAAGAGTAAAAACAAGGTTGGAAATAAAACCGCTAATAAAGGGCCGTGGTAGTGCCAAACAGAGCAGTTTCTCCTCAAAAAAATCAGGTAATAAGTGATTAAAAATGTCGAAAAATATACGATGTTGCCAAACAAGTAATATTGAAAAAACCAACCTCCAATCATTAAAGCACCTGCATATAATTTGGTGTTAACGACGCCGAATTTATTGGCAATTGTGACGACGCCAATAAACCGATCACCTTCCATATCTTTGATATCCCAAAGCGCCTCGATGGCGAGCACGGTAAAGAGATAGTTCAAGAAGGAAATGCCGAATTGGGGTTCTAAAGGTGCTCCCCAAATTGCGTGCATGTAAAAACAAAACGGAATGGCATAAAATAAAGCCATGTATAGATTTTTGAAGAAAAAGATGCGCTTCACATTGATGCCGAAAAAATGGTTGTACAAAAACGCCATTCCGGCTGAAATGAAGATCAGCAGAATTGCCTTGTTCAAAAATATCATGATGAGCACACCTAAGATGGCCATTGAATAGCTGATATTTTTGAGCTTTTGAACTTCCCGAATGTCGGTGAGTGCTTCTCTAGGATTGCTAATTAAATCTGCATCTCGGTCACAGGCCCGGTTGTAAAAATGAAAAGCCGCATGGCACAATGAAAAGCAAAAAATGGAAATCAGATTAAGGTTTGCCGTATTCTTTTGGCTGATTAAAAACAAGGAGACGGCATACAGTAAGGTAATGTGAATGCGGTATTTCAACACTAAATTTAATAGTGCGGCGCCCACTTGATTTTTTACTGATTCTGCTTGTCTCATCTCAATTGATATTCCAGTTAATTCTTGTTCTAATCGGGTAATCGGTTGCGATATACCAATCGCACTTTTGTTCCCAGTCATCGATTGCTACAGTCACGGTAAATAGATTGAGCATGGTGACATAAATGATATTATTGGTACTCCCGATATAAATATGAATATTGTAAGTGCCGATATTGAGAAGGTTGCCAGGTATTTCAACTTCGTAATTGTAAAGTCCTTTTGATTTATTGGATCGGTCAAAACCCAATTGATATACAGGGCTATCAATTAATACTTTTCCGGATAGGCTATTGATATAAACGGCTGGATTGATATCGGTGTCGTCTTTGGAATTGCGTATCGAGAATTTAATTTTTATCGATTCTGAAGTTTTGATAGTTGTGCTGTTGATGCTGATGTCTTCAACGCTTACTAAATCATTGTAGTATTTTATTTCGGGCTCGATATTTAATTCGTTGTAATTTTTGAGCGCGTCGTCTACTTCACCATAAAATTCGACCCTGCCATTTTTGAGCACCATGCACTTGTTGCAGTACTGCTTGATTTCATTAAGTTGGTGACTCGCTAAAATCATACCTGCCGTGTTTTTAAAGCTATTCTGCATCATTTCGTCGATTTTCTGCTGAAATTTGATGTCGCCAGTAGAAAATACTTCGTCAAGTAAGAGTATCTCGGGGCTCGTGACGCTGTAAATGGCAAAAGAGAGGCGCAGCATCATGCCAGAACTATAGGTTTTTACAGGTTGTAGCGCAAAGGGCCTTATTTCAGCGAAGTCTAGAATAGTGTCTATTAAGGCAGGGATTTCACTTTTCTTGAATCCTAAAATCTGCAACTGTAATTTACAATTCTCAATGGCATTCAGACTTGGATGCAACATCGAGTCGAAACTTGATAAAGAACTAACCTTTTGATGGATAACTGCCTTGCCACTCGTGGGCTTGATGAAACCGCCTAGAATTTTGAGTAGTGTTGATTTTCCGGAGCCATTTAAGCCAATCAGGCCCAATCTGTCTCCTTGATTCAAGGTAAATGATACGTTGTCTAGTGCTTTGAGTAGCTTTAAATCAGTATGCTTCCCTCCATTTTTCAAGGAGTAAGATTTGGAAAGGTTGATACATTCAATAATTGCACTCATTTGCTGCTCGTGTTTCTTGCTTCTCGGTTCTAAGCACTAATTCTGGTGTTTAAACCGGGTTAGTTTGTGTTTTAATTGGCGTAGAATGCTTGACGGGCTATACCGATCAAAAAAAGTAGGGCTGTTCTCTTGATTCAAAAAGGCATTCAGCTTTTGGCTCAAGTTTTCGTTGTATTTGTTTCCAGCTTGTATGGTCTTATTGATGATTTCTTCTGCTTGAATAGGCTCAGCAGCATAATCCAATTCTGCTACTATCGCGTAATCTGAAATGAATTCTGCGCGATCATACATTTTGGATAGCCGACCGTTGTAGTATTTTAAAAAGAAATCTTCGTCAACGGCATATTTCAAGATTTTATTTTGATGGCCATCTGGTTTGAGGTAGTAATGAACCAATTGGGCCTCTTTTTGTGTGATGCCAATACTTGCTACAAGCCGTTGTTCGCTGATATTGTTTGGCGGCGAGGCATGAAAGGTGCGGTTGTCAAAAAACAGGGTCTCGCCAGCTTTCATTTCGATGGGCATCAGGTAAGGGAACAAGCTGAATTTATGTTCATTGAGGGCAATCGGCGTTTGAGGTGCTGGCGAGGGCCTAAAGTTTTGCAAGAAGGCATTGCTTCCTTTAATGAGGCCCATGCAACCACTTTCTATTGTGATGTCTACTAATGCAGTCCAGCATGTAATGGAGGTGTACCCCTCTTCTTCTTTGTCGACGAAAGTCCAATCTTGGTGAAGGGGTACAAAGCCCAAAGAATAATTTTCCTTTACAATGTAATTGGCAACAAACGGCTTGTAATTTTCTAGATGAGCATCTAGTTTTGGTAAAATGACGGAATAAATTTTGGCTCGAATTTGCGCGCACTGTTCTTCACTGAGCCTATCCATGCTGACATGAAAACCAAAGTGATCTTGCTTTTTTAATTGTAGAGACGCGTAGTAGTGAACTAAATCTGCAACTTCAAGATTGTCGAGCATCGGAATAAGGATAAATCCGTCCTTTTCGAATTTAATCTGCTGCTCGTTACTTTTGAATAGTTGCGTTGTCTTCATCAAGATGATCTGATTTATCAATTCATTTTGAATTGATTATAGCGGATATCCAGGGTTTTTAATGGGCATCATTAAGCCATCGTAAAATTAGCTGAAAATTGGGAGTTTTTCAAGCCTAAAGCCTATTCGCTCGACTATTTATTTAACGGCTGCTTGTAACTTCGCGATATCAAACTTGCTCATCTGCATGAAAGCATAAGTAGCTTTGGGAGCCGTTTCGGGATTTGTCATGAGTTTACCAAGGATACTCGGTACAATTTGCCAAGAGACACCGTATTTATCTTCAAGCCAGCCGCACTGCCCTGCTTGCCCCTCTTTACAGAAGTAATCCCAATAGGTGTCTATCTCGTCTTGCGTGTCTACGGTCAGTACAAAAGATATTTTTTCATTGAATTGTACATTCGGAACCGCATTATTGAGGCACATAAAGCGCTGGCCATTCACTTCAAAAACACTGGCCATTGGATTTTCTGAAATGAGTTTGAAATCATTAAAGATTTGCTGATAGTATTGCGCCATGCCTTTGGCATCTTGGTTCCAGAGGCAGATAGAGAATTTTGTGGCCATTTGGGATTAAGTTGAATTTAAAGGTAAATTTAGTCGAAATATTGCGTTTGAAAATTAATTCTGGAATGCAAGCAATAATAATTCAACTTCAACATTAATTGAGAAAACACAATGACATGACCACCTTTAAAACTTCAAACAAGGCATTTTATCCACTCGTTCTTCTCATTATTCCTGCATTTGCATCAAAAGTCTCAAAAGATTTTAATTGGACTACCTTTGATTTCTTGGCAATGGGCCTTTTACTCTTTGCCTTTGGATTAATTGGAGATTTAGTGTGGCAAAAAGCCAGTACATGTTCTAAAAAGTTGATCTATCTAAGCTTAACTCTTCTTGGTTTCTTGTCTATTTGGGCTTTTTTAGCTGTTGGGATGGAATAGGTCTAATTCCTTGATTTTATTTATCAATTTCAATCAAACAAATTTCTTTAATTTAACATGACTAACCTTCTTCAACAAATTGATTCAAATACGAAATTAGTTCAAGATTTATTCGGGCAATTCACTCCCGAACAACTCAATGAAACAAGTGGTGCTCATTGGAGTATCGCGCAGAATTTGGAGCATCTTATTTTAATCAATTCAAGTTATTTCCCTATCATTGAGCAGCTGCAGCAAAAGGATTACAAACGTCCTTTTCACGGTCGATTTCAATTTATCGTTAAATTTTTAGGAGGTTTTGTCAAGCAATCTGTTGAACCTAGTCGTCAAAAAAAGATGAAGACATTCCCTGTTTGGGAGCCTAAAGAAACTATTCAAATCAATGATATTATAGAACAATTCAAGGCGCATCATGAAGACTTAAAGCGCTATGTAGAATTGGCCACACCGTTCATTCAAAATAAAACGGTAATCCATTCGCCTGCGAGTAAAGTTATTGTATATGAATTAGATACTGTTTTTGAGATCATCATTCAACATGAATTGCGCCATATTGAGCAAGCCAAAGAACAGTTGCAAAGAATTAAAATAAGTGTTTCATGATCAACTGGCACACCTCCACTCCACCCACGGCCCCATTTTTCGCCTCTATTTTCAACTATTACTTAAGCGATGACTTAGAGGGTTATGAAGCCTACGACACCGAAACATTGGAATTGGTCAAGCAAATTCCGGGCTTTTTGGGTTATGAAAGCATGAAACACGAAGGGCGCGGTATGTTCATCAGTTATTGGCAAAGCAAAGAAGCTATTGCTCATTGGGCTCAAAACCCAATTCATCAGAAAGCGAAGCAGCTTGGACAAGGCAAATGGTATCGCTACTACCACAGCATGATTGCCGAAGTAGATCGCTTTCATTCGCATGCGTTTTAGTTACTTTTAAACTAAAACTGAGTAAGTTCAATTAAAACACTACATTAGCATAAATTGCTAATAATGAAATACTTAAATATTTTTACTTTTTTATTGAGTGTAGACTTCAAGGAAAAATTGAGCAAGGCGGTTTTGTATGTCGCTATTATTAGTTTTTTGATTCATCTGGGCTTGTATTGCCTGCATCACTACGTTTGGCATAGCGAACCAGATAAATTATTTTCGAGTCCGATAAATGCGCTTTATACCCCATTTTCTTTTTTGCTTGTTTTTGAAGCCTTTTTGTTGTTGTATTATCTTCCTCAATCTACCAGTATCTACATTGGAAAGCAATATGAAATCATCACGCTAATTTTGATTAGAGGTGTTTTTAAGGAGATTACACATCTTCCGCTCCACGAAAAATGGACCCAGCAAAAAGCTTTTTTTGACCTCCTCGGCAACTTAACTACGGTGGTCCTTGTCTTTTTATTGATTTATTTATTTTACAAGCTATGTAATCGATTTAGGCCAATACCTGACGATACAGAAGCACATGAGTTGCAATCTGTTCAGCGCTTCATTCGCGCCAAAAAAGCAATAACCATACTGCTCCTTATCAGTTCTTTGTTATTGGGAATCTATTCCTTTATTGATTATTTAGTACACACAACTGGACATTATTATTTGAGTTCTGCCCTGAATTTAAACGGTATCTTTTTCGATCATTTCTTCTCCTTGCTGATTGTCAGTGATGTGCTCATTTTATTGCTGTCGCTTTTCTATACCGATGACTACGCACTGATCATGCGCAATTCAAGTTTTGTGATTTCAACTATACTTCTAAAGTTGTCATTTAGTGCCGAAGGTTTGTTTGCACAACTCTTGATATTAAGTGGTGTTGCTTTTGGTGTAGGGATGTATTACATCTCTCAGAAGTTTCAAAAGTTGCGAAAGAATGCTTAACCTGCAACTTGTGTTACAATACCTTATCCATCTCGAATGTAACTTTGTTTCAAAATAGAAATTATGCCAACCGTACAACTGACCCGTGACAAATTTTTAGCCGAAGTGTTTGATTACACCACTGAAAAGGAATGGAAATTCAAAGGAGCTAAGCCAGCCATCATTGACTTTTATGCCGATTGGTGTGGGCCTTGCAAAATGGTCGCGCCAATTCTTGAAGAATTGAGCAATGAATACGAAAACCTAGTAATTTACAAGGTAGATACCGAAGTAGAGCAAGAATTATCTACGGTTTTTAATATCAGGAGTATTCCGAGTATGCTTTTCATTCCGCTCAATAAACAACCCATGATGCAAGCAGGAGCCTTGCCAAAAGGATCATTAAAGGAGATTATTGAGAAAGAGTTGCTTTAATTACCAAGCCCAATCTCCATTCCGAATGAGCCGGCACAAAGAGCTAAATGCACCACCAACCATGCGCGTTGCCAAATTGGGCGCTCTTTCCAAGTAATAGTTTGATCAAAAGGATCGAAAGCCAAAGCGATGCCTAAATGTATAGCGGCTTCGCTGTAGTTCATGGTGGCTAGTTTGTAGATGCCAAAGAGCGTGAAGCCCGCGTAGAGCAAGCGGTAGATATTTGGGTTTGATTTCATACTTCAAAACAGTTCTATTTCAAAACTATAAAAAATCAATTCAAGAGGGCTTGAACAAAGTAAATTATTTTGTTGTTAAGCAAGAATGAAAAACATCCTATTAACAGTTTTTACACTCGCATTATCGTTCAATTTTATTGCCCAAAAATCTGTCAATTTCACCTTTCACAACGGCAGCCTAAAATCTATTCCGCTGGTGATTCCAACGGTTATGAATCCAAATTTAAGTCCGATGTCAAATAGTGGGATCACCTTAGACATGGGGCAAGTTGTCTATTTTTTTCCCAACGGGAATAAAGGTAAAAAGGAAGTGCTATTCGTGGTGAGCGACACATTCAAGGATGGTGATGTGCTTGAAATTGATCAGTTGATCGCCGAAAAAAAGAAAGCGCAAAAACAATAGAAATTAAAGCTACATTTGTTTCAAACAACAAACAATGTTAGCACCTATTCTCATTGCGCTCGGCGCTATTTTTCTCTCAGGTTTAAGAATTGCACAAGAATACCAACGCGCTATTATTTTTCGTCTAGGCCGTTTTCAAGGAATCAAAGGCCCAGGTCTGTATTGGCTGATTCCCTTGATTGAAACACAGCAAAAAGTGGATATCCGCACCCAAACTGTCGATCTTGAACAACAAGAAACAATCACCAAAGACAGCGTAACTATTAAAGTAAATGCGGTGCTTTGGTACATGATTGTGAATCCCGAAAATTCAATTGTGAAGGTGGCCAATTATAATTTGGCAGTTTACCAGTTTGCCGTTTCTGCGCTGCGCAATATCATTGGGCAACATTCTTTGGACGAAGTGCTTCGCGAACGCGAGAAAATCAATGGCACACTTCAAAAAATTGTCGATCAAACAACTGAGCCATGGGGCGTGAAAATCCAAATGGTTGAAATGAAGGACGTCGAAATTCCGGAGGGCATGCAACGCGCTATGGCCAGGGAAGCCGAAGCCATTCGTGAAAAACGCGCGCGCATTGTGAAGGCTGAAGCAGAGTTGGAGTCTTCTATCAAACTCACTCAAGGTGCCAAAGAAATGGAAAATAGCCCTATTGCTTTAGAATTGCGACGCATGCAAATGCTCTCAGAAATTGGCATCGACAACAACACCACTACAATTGTACTCTTGCCCTCAGATATTACAAATGCAGCCAAGAGTTTCACTGAAATGGTGACAAAAACCAAAGCGGAATGAGATGCAGCTTATTTATAGTTCTCTTGTCCTTAAATGTTTGCGCGCAACCTGAACTGCATAAAGTCATTTCTTACAACATTCGCTACGACGGCCATTCAGATTTAGCGCCGGATTGGTCAGAAAGAAAAACACCTATTGCGGCCCAACTTCAAAATGAACGCCCCACGATCATCGGTTTTCAAGAAGTATTGGCAAACCAATTAAAAGACCTACAACAAGAGCTCCCCGCTTTTAAACATGTTGGTGTTGGCCGCGACGACGGTAAGGAAGCCGGCGAATTCACCCCTATTTTTTATGACACAACGCGCTATAAACTGTTGCAAAGCGGTACCTTTTGGCTTTCACCAACCCCTGAAGTACCATCGAAAGGATGGGATGCAGCACTGAATAGAATTTGCACATTTGCATTGTTTGAAAGTCTATATGATGGTAAAAAACTTTGGGTACTCAATACCCACTTTGACCATATCGGTGCAGAGGCAAGGTTAAATTCTGAAATATTGATTACTGAGAAATTTGCTGAACTCACGCAAATAAGCACAGCACCATTCTTGCTTTTAGGAGATCTTAATTCGGAGCCAGATAGCCCTGTGTATAAATTATTCACATCTTCGCTAAACGATTTATCTTGCTCAAAAAGACACCGAGAACTTTGTTCTACCCCAACTTTTAATGCCTTTACGTTATCAGAAACGGACGACAAAATCATCGATTATTTTTTTGGGAGCGCTGAAATCATTCCAATAAAATATAAGATATTGCAAACGCCTTATGACCGATCCTATCCGTCGGACCACTTCCCGCTTGTACTTACGTTTATATCATTATAAATATTATCTATTTATATATAAACACTATCGATGCTATCGATTGATTAATGGTGGTATTTTTGGATTCTACATTAATCAAAGCACTATGAAAAAGGTTTATTTACTTGTGAGTTTTGGCTTGGCCTTGAACCTCGCCGCTCAAAAACTAAAGAAAAACACACCACCACCTCCACCGCCTCCTGCTCCAGCGGGCCAATGTCCGGTGATGCACGGTGCAGCCACACCACCAACTGGTGAAATGCACAGCAACCCTGTAACGAATCCAAATGGCAACACCAACCGAGATTGGTGGCCAAATCAGTTAGACTTGACAGTTCTGCGTCAGCACTCTTCGCTTTCTGATCCTATGGGTGCGGGTTTCGATTATGAAAAAGCTTTTTCTACTTTAGATTATTACGCTTTAAAGGCAGATATCAAAAAGGTGCTTACCGAGTCACAAGATTGGTGGCCTGCAGATTTCGGCAATTATGGACCCCTTTTTATTCGAATGGCTTGGCATAGTGCCGGCACCTACCGCACTGGTGATGGCCGCGGTGGTTCATCAGCTGGACAGCAACGTTTTGCGCCACTCAACAGCTGGCCAGACAACGGAAACCTAGATAAAGCACGTCGCTTGCTTTGGCCCGTGAAACAAAAATATGGCAACAAAATCTCTTGGGCCGATCTCATGGTATTGGCCGGCAATGTAGCGCTAGAGGAAATGGGTTTCAAGACCTACGGATTCTCTGCTGGCCGCGCCGATGTGTGGGAGCCTGAGCAAGATATGTATTGGGGCAAAGAAACCAAGTTCTTAGATGACCAACGCTACAGCAACGGGCGCTTGCTCGAAAACCCTCTGGCCGCTGTTCAAATGGGCTTGATTTATGTGAACCCAGAAGGCCCTAACGGCAATCCTGATCCGTTGGCTTCTGCAAAAGACATCCGCGAAACTTTTGGCCGCATGGGAATGAACGACGAAGAAACGGTTGCCCTAATAGCAGGCGGGCACACTTTTGGTAAAACACACGGTGCTGGCCCAGCTTCTCATGTCGGCAAAGAACCAGAAGCAGCTCCTATTGAAGAGCAAGGCTTCGGCTGGACCTCCAGCTATAAGTCAGGAAAAGGAAAAGATGCCATTACCTCTGGCTTAGAAGTAACCTGGACCACCCAACCCGCACGCTGGACCCACTCCTACTTCCAAATTCTATTTGGCTACGAATGGGAGCTCACCACGAGCCCTGCTGGCGCCAAACAATGGGTAGCCAAAACCGATGACAAAATCATCCCTGATGCGTTTGACCCGAACGTGAAGCACAAACCAACCATGCTCACTACCGACCTCGCGCTGCGCTTTGACCCTATCTACGGACCAATCTCCAAAAAATTCATGGAAGACCCGAAGGCATTTGAAGAAGCTTTTGCCAAAGCATGGTTCAAACTCACACACCGCGACATGGGCCCAATTACACGCTATGTTGGCCCAGAAGCACCAAAAGAAGCCTTGCTCTGGCAAGACCCTATTCCGGCACTCAATCATGCCATCATTGATGCGGCAGATATTGCAAACTTAAAAGCACAAATCTTGAAATCAGGCCTCACCACAAGTGAGCTTGTCGAAACCGCATGGGCCTCTGCCTCTACTTACCGAGATTCTGACCGCAGAGGTGGCGCTAATGGCGCGCGCATTGCACTCGAACCACAGCGTTCTTGGGCGGTAAACAACCCTGCTCAACTCACTAAAGTGTTGGCTGTCTATACGCAAATCCAAAAAGACTTTAATGCAAAAGGCGGCGCCAAAAAAGTATCATTAGCTGATCTTATAGTGTTGGGAGGAGCTACAGGCCTAGAGCAAGCAGCTAAAAATGCGGGCGTTGCAGTCAGCGTGCCGTTTATTCCAGGACGCATGGACGCCACACAAGCGCAAACAGACGTCAATTCATTTGCAGTTTTAGAGCCAATGGCCGATGCATTCAGAAACTATAAAAAGACGCAATATACTTTCACCACAGAAGAACTCATGGTAGACAAAGCGCAATTGCTTGGCCTTACCGCTCCTGAAATGACCGTTTTGATTGGTGGCATGCGCGTTTTAGGCACCAACTTCGACGACTCCAATAAAGGTGTGTTTACTAAGAATGTCGGAACCCTTAGCAATGACTTTTTTGTCAATCTACTCGACATGAACATCGTTTGGAAACCAATTGATGCCAATCAAGAATTATTTGAAGGACGCGATCGCAAAACAGGAGCTGTCGTGTACACGGCAACGCGTGCTGACTTGATTTTTGGATCTAATTCGGAACTGCGCGCAATAGCAGAAGTTTACGGTAGCTCTGATGCAAAAGAAAAGTTTGTCAAGGATTTTATCGCTGCTTGGGATAAAATCATGATGGCTGACCGCTTTGAATTAAAGTAAGCCCTACTTCAGCCATTTTAAGGCTACTGCAATTAGAACTAAATGAATGCCTGCCGCTATACTGCTCCATATATCTGGGAGCGCAAAACTAAAGGCACTTCGAAAAGCAGGAACGCTTACAATTAGCATTAAAGCGCCCACACTTAAAATCAGGATGGATCTGGTGATCCATCCTGATTCTTTAAATACCACCCAATAATTTTTTGTTCTTGAAAGGGTATGCAAAATCAGTATCAGATTACTTGCAATGAGTAATACATAACAAAGAAGGCGTTGTTGCGCTTCGTTTTGTTGCTGGTATTTACTGATGAGATATACTGAAAAAACAGCCAAAAAAACAGTCAGCCCATATCCCAAACTCTTGAATAATTGCTGCTTGGTAAGCAAGCGTTGTGTTATCTTCTTCGGTCCTATGCGCATCGTGTTTTTATCTATAGGTGCATGCTCAAAAGCAAGTGCACATGCCGGATCAATGATCAGTTCGAGAAAGGCAATATGAAAAGGCAAGAGGAAAATTGGCATCTGCGCAAAAAGTGCGGGTAAAATACAAAGTCCGACAATAGGTACGTGAATCGCTATGATGTACAGCAAGGCACTTTGAATTTTAAGGATGAGCTGCCTTCCCATTTCAATGGCACTGTATATTTCAGTAAATTGATCTTTGAGCAAGACCAAAGAAGCCGCCTCGCGCGCCACGTCAGCTCCCTTTTCGCCCATTGCGATTCCGATGTCTGCTGCCTGCAGCGCAGGTGCATCATTGATGCCATCACCAATCATGGCAACAACCTCCCCTTTCCGTTGGAACATGCCTACTAATTCCAATTTTTGAGCGGGCAATATACGTGCAAAAACATCAACCTCATGGAAATTGGTACCTGATAGTGTTTGACTACTTGCGTCTAATTCTTGACAATTGATGATTTTCAAAGATTTTATAAATCCTGCTTGTTGGGCTATTGAACGCGCCGTTACGGGATAATCTCCTGTAATCATAACCACTCTTACGCCTGCCTTTCTCAGTTTTCGTACCGAACTCGCTACACCTCTTCTAATTGGATCTTCAAAGCCAATAAAGCCCACCAATTCAAAATCAAAATCCTGCAGGTTTACGGGTGGTGTTTCTTCTGTGTATTTGGCCCGCGCAAAGCCTAAAATGCGCAAACCTTGCTCTGCCAAATCATTGAGCGTTTGCAAATGAACTTGAAGTTCTATTGGCTCGACCTTACAAAGTTTGAGGATTGCTTCTGGCGCTCCTTTACAATGAACCTGATAACTGAGTTCTTCGCTTTGATATAAATACGCCATGGCAAAACAAGTCGTATTCATTGGGTAATTCTGCCGCACTTTAGCATTGATTTCTACAGGGCTTAATGGGCTAAGTTGCCGGATGGCATCTTCCATCGCATCGTGACTAAAGCGCGGGGTGGCTAGGCGTGCAGTCTGCTGCAGTTGTTCTTCAGTTGTTGGTGAAATAGGAAACAACCTTCTGACTTTCATTTTATTTAAGGTCAAGGTACCCGTTTTGTCGGTGCACAACACCGTGGTGGAACCTAAGCTTTCCAACACAGCTATACGAGCAGTGAGCACATTCTTTTTGGCGAGTCTCCAGGCGGCTAAACTCATGAATAAAGTCAGCACCATAGGGAACTCTTCAGGAAGTATAGCCATTGCCGTAGACAAACCGTTGAGAATGGCTTGAAGTATGGATCCGCGCGTGAGTGCAAAAACCACGACAATGAGTAAGGCTACAGCAAGTGCTAGCATAAATGCCCATGAAATAAACGATTGTATTGATTTTTGTAAAGTACTCGCCCGATTTTGTTGATGGTTCTTTAACATCGTGCTAATCTGCCCAAGCACAGCAGCCGTACCAACAGAACTTATTTGAACGATTCCTTCACCTTTCACCACCATAGACCCTCCTGCCAATTTAGCCCCAATGCCAGATTTTTCTATGGCTGCAGATTCGCCTGTTAGCAAAGATTCATCGACTTTCAGGTAAGTTCCGCTTACCAAAAAACCATCTGCAGGTATGCGCGTGCCTTCCCTTAACAAGACACAATCGCCAACAACCACCTCGCTGCGTTTGATTTGCGCTTGTCTACCATTTCTGATCACAATGCTATTTGGTTGTGCAAATTGCTCCAGGGCTGCAAGCACATTTGCCGTGCGGTAATTGCGATAAAACGAACTCAACAAGACCAATGTAGTCCAGCCGAGAAATACAAAGCCCGACCAAAGGTCACCGATAAACAAATAAATGAGCGAACAAGCAAACAGCAAAAGCAACATTGGTTCACTAGCACTTTTCAAGATCCGCTTCCAAAAAGCGCTTTTTGATTTTTCTAAAGTGTTTGCGCCATATTGCAATCTTTGACGCTCGACTTCAGCAGTTGTCAATCCAAATTCAAAGGATGGTTTTTTCATTTTCCAATGTTAGCCGAGTTTGTTCGCTTATTGCTTACACGTTCATGTGCATTTGTTTGAAATTTGAAAGGTGTGAATTATGCAAACTTTAGCGAAAATGCCGTAAGTAACTCCCTTTAAAATAACCACATCTTTGTGATAGATGATTACACAAACTATTCATTCATACCAACATAAGAGATGGGAAAACTAAATTCAAAAATTGCACTCGTCACAGGTGCAGCATCAGGAATAGGCCGCGACGTATGCTATCGCTTCCTCGATGAAGATTGCACTGTGATTGCCGCCGACATCGATGCATCGGCATTAGACGCGCTCAAACAAGAAGCGCCACACAAAGGACTCCGATTGCATGTGATTCAATGCGACATCACCAAAGAAAGAGAATTGGAGACGCTTGTTAGCCATGCGATTAAAGAACATGGGCATATTGATATTCTGGTCAATAATGCTGGTGTCATGGATAATTTTGAGGCCGTAGCGAACGTGAGTAATTCACAATGGGATCGGATCATGAACGTCAACCTCCGCGGACCTTTCATGCTCATGCGTTTATTGATCCCCCATTTTTTACACCACAAATACGGAAATATCATCAATATCTCGTCTATTGGTGGCCTGCAGGGAGCGCGTGCAGGAGCAGCTTATACGGCAAGTAAATTCGCACTCAACGGACTCACAAAGAATACCGGTTACTTATATGCCGAACAAGGAATTCGCTGCAATGCGGTTGCGCCAGGCGCTATTGAAACCCATATCAGCGATTCCATCGATTATTCAAAGGTGTCAAAAGACATGAATGAACTGCTTATTGCAGGTCTGGCACTCAATCCTCGGATTGGCAAACCCAAAGAGATTGCAGAAATCGTTTTATTTCTGGCCAGCGAAGAATCTTCGATGATCAATGGTGAGGTACTTGTTGCCGATGCCGCATGGAGTGCTTATTAATTAAATGTAAACTTTAATTTAAATTATGTAAACTATTATTTTTCAATCAATTATATATTTGTTTTATAAATAATTAGTTCAGTATTCATTTAAAAATTATCAAACATGGAAACTCCAAAATCAAACACCTCAACCTATGTAACGGTGGCAATTGCAAGCGCAGCTGTAGGCGCACTTATGGGCGTTCTTTTTGCGCCAGACAAAGGCAGCGTAACACGTCACAAACTCTCCGGCAGCGCTAAAAAAATGGCTTCGGACCTCTCTCACAACCTCGGCTTCAATGTCGAAAAAGAGGCCTATGCTGAAAAAGTTTAGCATGGTTAAAAGGCAAAATGCAGCTACCGTGAGTTAGCACACAATCGGGACGCGTAAATCCAAGGAAAGGTAGCTGCATTGAACCTTTACCAAATGAAACCAGCGCAAGCGCTGGTTTTTTTAACCTTTAAAAATCACCTTATGAACGTCGAACATCCTATTAATGATTTTGCTGATCAATTCAAGCAATACCTAAAAACGACCACCGAGATTGCCAAACTTGAAGTGTTGAAACGAACCGTTCAAATGAGCGCTCACCTCATTTGGCAATTTATGCTTTGGGGCTTTGTTTTGCTCTTTTCCTTGTTGTCGAGTATGGCCCTGGCATTTTATGTTGCCGCTATCATAAACGACAAAGCAATGGGATTTGCGCTCGTAGCCTCTGGCATCGGTTTACTCACACTCATTGTACAACTCTATTTAGCCAAGCGAATGCGTTCATTTTTTGAAACACAACTTCTCAGACGCATGTATCAAGATAGTTTATAAGCCCTTCTAAACGCAAATCACATGAAAAATACAGCAGCTATCCAGGATAAACTCAACTTGCTTTACACCTTGCAAAAGGAGCAGGAATTTCAGTTAACCCAAGGAATCTCAAAGCTATCGGGGGTATTTACACCTGTCAATTTAATTACTGAACTCATCGGCGCCGTGACTCAAAAATCAAATGAAACCAGCCATTCAGAAACTAATAATTACAGCCCGCTATGGGATAAACTCACCAATCAAGTAGGCATTACGTCTCCATTAGCAAAAAGCACGATACATCTAGTTTTGGATCAATTGGTTACAAAATGGCTGCAAAACGAACAAAACAAAAATCCGGTAACCGAAGAAAAGGAAAGGAAATCTGCGCTAATGGATCATTCGCTCAATCATTTTTAAAGGCTAGCTCGGCCAAACATGTTATTATTCGAGCGAGCAGGCATTCTGCTTCAGCACACCAACCTTTCTTTTGAGCAAAAAGGCGTCATGAATCCGGCGGTGATTGTCCACAACAATCAAATTCATATGTTTTACAGGGCGGTCTCAGCCGAGGGGATTTCAACTATTGGCTACTGTCAGCTTTCTGCTCCTCTTGTTATTTCAACGAGGAACCACAAACCTATTCTGATAGGCAACACCGCTGCGGAGCAAAAGGGAATGGAAGATCCGCGGATTGTATGCATTGACGACTTGTTTTTCTTGAGCTACACGGCATACGATGGAATTACGGCACTTGGCTCACTGTTATTAAGTCAAGATCTTCAAAACTTTTTTGGCAAACGGATTATTGTTGCACAAGAAAAACAAATCAGGCAACAGGTCAACAATCCAATACAATTGCGCTGGGATAAGAACCTGGTATTTTTTCCGCGCAGAATCAATGATAAAATATACTTTATGCATCGCATCAAACCTCATATACTCCTGACGTCTGTTCCAGAAATCGAGCACATCAATGAAGATTTCTGGAAACATATTGGCAAGCCTAAGGTAAACATCCCCCTTGTCTTGAATGCAAGATCCTGTGGTGCCATTTACGAAGGAGCGGGCTGCCCTCCTATCGAAACTTTATTCGGTTGGCTTATTATCTACCATGCGGCCTACCTACTAGACGGACAGACCATTTACAAAGTACATGTTGCACTGCTAGATTTAAATGAACCTAGCCTTGTATTGGCAGAATTACCTTATGCGGTTCTTGAACCACTCACAAGTTATGAACGCAAAGGAAATGTCAATAACGTGGTGTTTCCAACTGCTTCGATAGAAAAAGACGACCGTATTTATGTTTACTACGGGGCGGCAGACACTTGTATTGCTTGTGCCTATTTCTCCAAATCAGAAATACTTGAAGAGCTATTAAAAAATCCAACTAATGAAAATTATGATTCCTGACACATCTCGCCCATTTAAAGTCTTGCTCATGAGCAGTTGCCTACCGAGGGAATGCGGCATTGCTACCTACAGCCACGATCTTAGACAAGGACTGCTCGAAAAATTTGGTGCAAATTGCCAAATTGATTGTTGTGCACTCGAAGACAGCACAGCTCAATTTTCATACCCCAACGAGGTAAAGTACCAGTTAAAGGTTGATCAGGCTGCTGCTTACAAAAACTTAGCCACGGAACTCAATTTAAACAAAGCCTACGATGCCATTCTGATTGCTCATGAATTTGGACTTTTTGGCGGAAATTTCGGTCAAGACCTCTTGCTCTTTTTAAGCGAAAATCAACTGCCCGTCATTCTCAATTTCCATACAATCTTACCCACCCCATGCCCAGAGCGCTTTGCGGTCGTCAATCAACTCATTTCCTATGCTAGTGTGGTTGTTTGCATGACCAATGCGAGTGCTAAACTCTTACTTGAGGCTTACGTTTGCCCTGAAGACAAATGCGAGGTAATTGCACACGGGACAGCGCTTGTGGCACAAAAAAACACCAATCAACTCAAGATAAAATTAGGCTTAGACGGAACGCCAATACTCACTACTTTTGGCTTGCTCAGTCGTGGAAAAAGCATAGAAACTGCATTATATGCAATGACCTTCTTGAAAGATAAATTCCCTCATTTTCGCTATGTCATCTTGGGTAAAACCCACCCTGAAGTAGCCAAGACCGAAGGAGAATCCTACCGCGTATTTCTAACAGAATTGGCGCAAAATCTCCATTTAAGTGCAAACGTTTTATTTATAGATGCCTTTGCAGACAAAGAATTACTTGAGGATTACCTGCAGGCAACCGATATTTATTTATTTACTTCTTGCGATCCAAATCAGGCAGTGAGCGGCACATTTGCCTATGCCATGGCTTGCGGATGCCCAATCGTTTCAACGCCAATACCCCAGGCAAAAGATGCGCTCGGAGACGCAGGAATCTTGGTGAATTTCAATGATCCTGAGCAAATGGCAAAAGCAATAGAGCAAGTATTTGCAGATGAGGCAATTCATGCAGCAATGAAACAAGCTGCTTTTCAGCAAAGCAAACCCTCAGCTTGGCCAAATGTTGCTTTGCAATACATGCGACTCTTCGAAAAAATCAATTTGAATAACAAGAAAAACAATTATTTTGAACTCCCCGACTACAATCTTGGGCACCTCAAAAAATGCACCACCTCCGTGGGCTTGCTTCAATTTTGTAAAGCGGAAGAACCCCTGCTTTCGTCTGGCTATACTTTAGACGACAACGCAAGGGCGCTCATCGGTTTGGTAGAGTATTACGCCCTCAAACCGGATTACAGTATTTTGCGAAACATTCGGATACATTTTGAATTTATAGAGCGCATGCAATTAGAGAGCGGGCGGTTCATCAATTATTTGGACCACAGTGAAAAATCAACTCCACAGAACACGCTTGAAAACCTAGATGACGCCAATGGTAGGGCAATTTGGGCGCTCGGAACCTTTGCCGCTCATCAGCAAATGTTCGACCCAAGCTATTTTTCCAAAATTCAACAAATGCTTGAAAAGAGCATGAATATTCTCGAAGTAATGGACTCTCCTCGTGCAATTGCTTTTACAATCAAAGGATTGGTCAAATACAATCAACAAGAAAATGACATGCAGGTAGTTGGTTTAATAAAACGCCTTGCCAACAAATTAGAAGCAAATTATCACGCCCATCGACAAAACGAACATCATTGGTTTGAGCCGAAGTTAACCTATGCAAATGCAGTGTTGCCCGAGGCCTTATTAATGGCTTCGCAAATTTCAAGCGATAGGCAACAGCAAAAAATTGCAGATCGTTGCTTTGAGTACCTCTTGGACATCTTATTTGAAGAGGGGCAGTTAAGGGTGATCTCTAACCAAACTTGGTATATACCGGGACACGAAAAGAACTATTCCGGACAACAACCCATAGATGTTGCATATACGATTTTGGCACTAGCAACTTTTTATGAATTAACCAAAATAAAGACGTACCTTCTACAAATGAAAACGGCATTTGATTGGTATCTCGGTAATAACAGCCTCAATCAGATTGTCTACAATCCAATTTCTGGCGGTTGCCTAGACGGAATAGAAGCCCATGAAGTCAATATCAATCAGGGTGCTGAGTCTACCGTAACATACCTAATGGCTCGCAACCGCATGGAAGCCTTTTTTAAAGGGCAAACACCTGATCATTATGATCTACAACAACGCAATCAACAACCCAATACATATGATTCACTTAGAAATTTACAAGCACAGAAAAGTGCAAGCGCTTAGCGCCGACTTCAGTACCTTTTTTCCAGATTTAAGGCTCTCGCTTTATTACAAGCCCGCAGCCCCACATGACCATGCCAAGCATGCACACCTCCGCCACACTAAATTGGCTAATGGCACCAAAGATTTACTCGAAGATTGCAGCGCAACAGGAAAAGAAGGTTTATTTGTTTTTGATCCGGAACTGAGTGTGAAAGATTTTCGAGCACAATTGCTCATCGATTTTGGCTTGCATGCCGAGATTCATCAGCGCGTCGGCAAACACGAATGGTCGACATTTTCGGCGCCTGACGACCATATTTTGAATGAAGTTCCCTTTCACCTGCATTGAGTTTTCATCATTAGGAAATAGATGTAAATCAAATCAATAAATATGCAAGATTAAGCTACTTAAGACATTGTAAATTAGCAACATAACATCATTATTATGAAAAAGCACATAAAAAATATGGTGAGCAATCGTTGCATAAACCAGGTATCAGGCATACTCACCGATATGGGAATCCCATTTCAAGTTATTGAATTAGGCGAGGTTACTTTTGAACAGAACTTAAGCATGATTCAAGAGCTCGATTTTCAGTATAAACTCAAACAGGCAGGGCTCGATTTAATTAGTGACTCTAAAATGCTGCTTTCCGAAAGAATCAAATTGGTGATCATTCAAATGATCCATTATTCTGAAGAGCACATCAAAACGAATTTTTCAGTGTACCTAAGTGAGAAAACAAACTTGAATTATACCTATTTATCCAATGTTTTCAGGACCGAAAACAACATGACAATACAGCAGTTCATTATCATTCATAAAATAGAGCGCATCAAAGAACTCTTACTCTACGGCGAAATGAATTTGTCGGAAATTTCCTACAAAATGCATTATAGCAGTATTGCACACCTCTCCAATCAGTTCAAGAAAATTACAGGTCTCTCACCTACTGAGTATCGCCAGTTAGACGTTATTCATCGGATACCACTAGAAGAAATAGGAAATATGGGCACTAAACAATTGGCTCAGCGCAAAAACGCTTGATTTCTTCGCGCACCACAGCAAAAGCAGCCTTGATTTCCTCTTCAGAACCAACTGCTTTTGCTGGGTCTGTGAAATTGTGATGGATGCGCTTGGCTGCGCTCGGAAAAATCGGGCAGCGCTCACTGGCATGATCACAAACCGTTAGAATGAGGTCAAATGGAATATGTAGGTATTCATCGACATGGTTAGAGGTGTGTGCTGAAATATCTATGCCATCTTCTAACATGGTTTGAATCGCTCTCGGGTTCACGCCATGCGTTTCAACTCCAGCGCTATAAATATTTGCCACTTCTCCATGAAAATGACGCAAAAATCCTTCGGCAATTTGGCTTCTACAACTGTTTCCGGTGCAAAGCACCAAAATATTTTTCTTCGCCATTAGAAATATTTTTTTAGATATAAACTAGCCTTTACCAACAAAATAAGCGCCGGAACTTCTACAAGCGGGCCAATCACACCAGCAAATGCCTGCCCGGAGTTCAGGCCAAAAACGCCAATTGCAACTGCGATCGCCAATTCAAAATTATTACCTGCTGCCGTAAAAGCGACGGTTGCCGTTTCTGCATAAGTTGCACCGCTCCTCTTTGCGGTAAAAAACATCAAAAAGAACATGATCAAAAAGAAGACAACCAAAGGGCTTGCAACAAGGAGCACATCGAATGGTAATTCGGCAATCAGTTGACCTTTTAAACTGAACATCACAACTATGGTGAAAAGTAAAGCATAGAGTGTGAAAGGCGAAATTCTTGGGATCAATTGTGTATTTAGATAAGTTTCACCTTTAACACTGGAAATCCAGTAGCGCAAAAAAACCGCAATACCAAAAGGCAAACCGAGGTAGATCCCCACCGTTTTGGCCACTTCTAAAAAGCTTAAATCAATTTGAAGAGCTGCAAAACCAAATAAAGGCAACATGATTTCTAGATAAAACCAAGCGTAAGCACTGAAAAAGAAAACCTGCAACAAGCTATTGACACCAACTAAACCTGCTGCTAATTCTCGGTTTCCGCCAGCGAGTTCGTTCCAGACAATGACCATGGCAATACAAGGTGCCAAACCAATGATGATCAGACCAGTTAAGTATTCCGGATGATCCTTTAAAAAAGTAATGGCCAGTAGGAACATTAAAAAGGGCCCAATGATCCAAGTAAGCAAAAGAGATAAGCTGAGGAGTTTTCCATTTTGAAAAACAATTGGGATCTTCTTGAAATCAACCTTTACCAAAGGCGGAATCATCATGATGATCAGGCCGATTGCGAGTGGTAAATTCGTAGTACCTATTGAAAAGCGATTAATGAATTGATCGATTTGCGGGAAAATATTACCTAGCGCCACACCTACTCCCATGGCTAAGAAAATCCAAAGGGTAAGGTAGCGATCGACAAAGTTGAGTCTGCGATTGTTCATCATACTTTGCTTAACAACATTTTGAATTTGGCGCACAACATGAATTCTTTTTTAAGTCATCCGGAAGTTGTGCATTTGGAATCCCGCAATGATCTTGAGCCAAGCAGGTGGTTTGTTTAGCTATAAATTGAAATCCGAAATCTTGAGTAGAAAGTCCGTAGCTCTCAATGGTTTGACCTTGAAATTCAACTTCTAATTCTTCATCTTTGAGACCGAATAATTGTTCTGATTTTTCTATGATATCTAAGAGCTTTTGAGCGCTCAAGCGATGATCGGTGTCATTTGCGAGCCAAATTTGCATGGTGGCTTTGCGCTCTTGACGAACGACCCCGCCACAATCCACATAATTCTTGAGCACAAGCCCAATCTCAGTGATGTGGTAATGTGCATCGATAGGAATTCCGTTCAATTGAATGAAAGTGGGATTGGCTTGGGTTGGCAATAATTGGATTGCACTTTTAAATTGAATGATTTTCATGAGCAACAGGTTGGATTGTTTGGGGTTTGAAATTGAAATAAAAATTGGATAACATCTGGGATGTGATCATTATTGAGGCAATAACAAACAGAAGTACCTGAAATCTCTCCTTTAATAAGACCAACCGTCTTTAGCTCTTGCAAATGCCTAGAAATGCTCGCTTGAGAAAGCGGCAGTTCAGAAACAACATCACCGCAAATACAAGAGCTTTGCTTGGAAATATATTGAAGAATGGCCAATCTTGCAGGGTGTCCTAGTGCCTTGAAAAGGCTAGCAAGCATTAAGGTTTGATCTGTGTATGTCTCGGTTTTGGTAATTCCCATTTGGTGAATTTAGATGAATTAAATATAACGGAATTGCAAAGTTCTTTCTATCAATTGCAACAATCATAAACAATATATCGCAATATTACGATTAAATAAAATGCAAGCAACACAATCGCTGTATTTAATCTAAAAATAATATCGGATTTTACCTCAAATTACCTGCATCGCGCAAACCCTTATTCCAAATATGGGCGGTTTGAATGGCTGGAACCACTTCTTCAGGATGATCAACAATTGTGTATAAATACTTTAGGTCATCAGACATAAACTTTTCATTGACAGCTTGCTGCATAAGTAAATGAAAGGCATCAAAATAGCCGCGTGTATTTAATATGACGATTGGTTTGGTGAACTGAGCAAGCTTTTTTAAGGTAAGCGCCTCGAAAAGCTCTTCAAAGGTACCGGGGCCACCAGGCAAAGCAATCAAAGCGTCTGTGCCCTCCAAAAACTTCGCCTTTCGTTCATGCATGGTTTGGGTATAAATAAAGTCCGAAACTCCTTTATGGCCCCACTCTACTTCGTTCATAAACTGGGGCATGATGCCTTTGATCTGGCCACCTGCAGCCAAAACGCTGTCGGCGAGTTGCCCCATAAGACCAGATGAACCACCACCAAAGACAACTTTGATGTCGTTGGCAACGAGTTCATGAGCCAATTGAGAAGTAGCAGCGAAATAATCGGGATGAATATGCCCGCTAGAGGCACAGTAGACACATACTTGCATGTGTAAATTTACGCTTTTCCCGGTAGAATTTTAGCCCAATACAACCAAGGTAAGACGTACTTTTTTAGAACGAACATACTCCAACGTTCTTTGCTCTGATCAAATGGAAAGGTTTCCATTGGTTTGTTGTTGTAGTCAAATTCAGCCAAAACCAATTTCCCATACCCTGTAACGAGCGGGCAGCTGGTATAACCATTATAACTTGCAGTTAAAGCCTTGCCACTAAGATGACTCAGGACGTTAGCTACACAAACAGGTGCTTGCTTGCGAATGGCAGCTCCTGTTTTACTCGTTGGCAAGCCAGAAGCGTCACCTAAAGAAAAAATATTCGTATGACGTACATGTTGCAATGTGTGTTTATCGACATCAACCCAGCCCGCGGCATTCGCCAAAGGACTCTCCTTCACAAAATTAGGCGCTGACTGTGGTGGTGTCACATGAATCATATCAAAATCGACCCAAGTTTCTATGTCTCTATTAGCTTCGCCAAAACCAATAAATTTTGCGCGTTTGTTTTCGCCGTCAATTTCTACTAATTTTTGAAAAAAGTTCAAGTTGATATTACCTCGTTTACAAACATTTAACAAGGTCTTCTCATATTTTTCTACGGCAAATAAACGTGTACCGCCACTCCAGTATTCAATTTGAATGTCTTTTAAGACGCCGTGCTTGCGAAAATAGTCAGCAGCTAAATACATGATTTTATGTGGAGCGCCCCCACATTTTACAGGGGTGTGCGGGTTGTGAAAAATAGCCTTTCCTTTTTTCAAGGATTTTATTGCTTCAAAGGTGTATGGCGCAGTTTCAAAACTATAATTGGAACAAACCCCATTTTTACCTAAATTTTCTTTAAGCCCCTTTACTTCATCCCAATTCAATTGAATGCCAGGGGCTACAATAAGGGCTTTGTATGTTAATTGTGTGCCGTCTTGTAAAGTGATTTTATTTTCATCCGGCTGAAAACTTTCAACTCCCTTTTGAATCCAGGTTGCATCTTTGGGAATGACGTCTTTTTCATTTCTTTCTGTTGTTTTGATATCAAATGTACCGCCACCGACAAGTGTCCAAGCAGGTTGATAATAGTGTTTTTGAGCAGGGTCAACAATGGCAATTTCTAAGGATTTATCCTTTCTCAATAGCTGGGAAGCTACAGAAAGCCCAGCATTCCCTCCGCCGATAATTACAATCTGAAATGTTGTTTTCATAGGTTGTTTTTTTAGTATGGTTTATGTTCCTACGAAAATGCATAAAATGATGTTAATGGACTGTAACTTAAGTTACATTTAGAATGTCATGTCCTTCTCTAATTACAATCTTCTTATATTTGAAAATGAATCCAAAACAAGCACCAAAGTGGAAACTCATGTTGTTGACATGGCTTTTCATTTATCCACTGATTAACATTCTTTTCTTTTTGCTCTTCCCGCTCATGAAAGAATGGCATCAGTTGCTCAAAACACTTACACTCACCTTGATTCTCGTGCCTTTAATGGGCGCATTTTTGCCTAAGTGGCACGGTTTATTTAAGAATTGGCTCCAAAAATAAAATGAGCGCAGGGCTTCAAATTGTTGATTTAAAAGCGGAATTAGACGACCAGCCCGTCTATCAGGCTATTTTATACAATGCCAAGGCAACGGTTTCGTTGTTTTCATTTGGTGCCACCCTGCAAAGTTTTGTAGTTGATTTACCTGGTTTCAAAAAGCGAGACCTCATTTTGGGTTATCCTGAATGGAGCACCTATCAACACACCTTTGATTTCTCGGGCAATGCTTACATGGGCGCAATTGTCGGTCCTGTTGCGGGCAGAATTGACAACGCGCGCATTCCTTGGAAGTCTGAGTCATGGACATTTGAACCCAATGAAGGCGATCATCTACTACACGGTGGTAGGCACTGTTTTTCGAATCACAACTGGACACTCAAGGAAATGAAAGATACACCGTATCCGACAGTAACTTTTGAACTTCAGGAGAAAGAAAAATTCAATTTACCCGGAATGCTACATTGCCTCGTGACCTACACCTTAACGGAAACTGCATTAGAAATAGAAATTAAAAGTAGGGCGCTCGAAGACACCATTGCCAATCCTACCCAACATTGCTATTTCAATCCAAATGGTCATCAGGGAAGTGTTTTAGATGCGCAAGCATTTATTTTTGCCGAAGGGTATTTAGAACTCAATCAAGAGAAATTACCCACCGGCAAGATAAAAAGTCTTCAAGATTCAATGGCAATTGATCAACCAATTGCACTTTCCGATTTCCATCTGTATCCACAGCTAGACACCGCTTTTGTTTTGAACAAAGACAAGCAACAGGCGCGGCTTCTAGCGGCTGACGGATTTCAATTGACTTTCTCGACCAACCAACCTATGCTTCAGGTTTACATCGGTGGTGAGGTAAGTTGGAAAGGAAAGGAAGAGCAGGTGTACCACCGCTACTCCGGCATTTGCTTAGAGCAACAAGCCGAGCCCGATGCACCCAATCAGGCAAATTTCAGCGATATTTATCTGTCAAAAGGCCAAACAAAAGTCAATTCACTTCAAATACAATTTGAACAATGAACAAGCAACTTCATCTCTTCGTTTTACTTTTTGTTTCTTTGACTTTACTTGCTTGTAAAGAAAAACCAAAGCCCAAACCACCCACGCCACCAGCGCCAACAACTTTCTTCAATGGAGCAGACATCAGTTGGCTTGCCCAAATGGAAGCAACCGGTTATGTCTTTTACGATGAAAATGGCAACCCTGCAGATTGCCTAGATTTATTGATGTCCAGAGGTATCAATGCGGTGCGGTTACGCGTGTTTGTACACCCTAGCAATGACAAAATCAGCGGGCACTGCAGCCCCGAAGAAACCGCGCAAATGGCTGCTCGCGCCAAAGAAAAAGGGCTCGATGTCATGATAGACTTCCATTACTCAGACACCTGGGCTGACCCCGCGCACCAAACCAAACCCGCCACATGGGCCAATGTTTCGTTTGCCGCCTTAAAAGACTCGCTTTATGCTCACACGCACTACACCCTCAACTTACTCAAACAAGCTGGCGTAACACCTAAGTGGGTTCAGATTGGCAACGAAATTCCGAGCGGCATGCTTTGGCCTTCTGGGCATATCGACAACCCACAGCAACTAGCGCAGCTCATCAATAAAGGTCATCAGGCCGTGAAAGACATCGATACGAGCATTCAAACAATTGTGCATATTGACCAAGGCAATGACAACGCACGTTTTCGTTGGTTCTATGACCTCATGACCCAAAATGGCGCGCAGTTTGACATCATAGGAGCCTCTTACTACCCCTATTGGTTGGGCTCTGATTATACCGCTACAATTGCCGACTTAGGGCTCAATTTAAAAGATATGGTGACGCGCTACAACAAACCCGTCATGATTGTAGAAGTTGGCGGCGATTACTGGCAAGTAGATAACTCCAAGAATTTGTTGATCGCCACCATTGGCGCAGCCAAGGATGTACCCAACAATGGTTGTTTAGGCGTTTTCTATTGGGAGCCACAAGGCGCTAAACCTTGGAGTGGTTATCAACTCAATTGTTGGCAAGACAACGGGCGCCCCTCACCTGCCCTCGACGCATTCCTGTATTAACCTCTCCTTTTTTAATAATGAGAACCTTCTTCCTATTTATATTTTTTTTGAGTATCTCCGTTTCCTTCGGACAACTCAAAAAAACGCTCTTCAATGACAACTGGGAATTTCAAGCAAGACCCTCCGACCCCGTTTCCATTGTCTCGTTGCCACACACGCCCAAAATAGAACCTTTGGTGATGAACGGTCAGTTTATTGGAGAGGTTGTCTACCGCAAAAGATTCGATTACCAGTTGCAAAAGGGCCGACGGCTCTTGCTGCATTTTGAAGGTGCCATGCATACAGCAAGCGTCGCTTTAAATGGCAAAATCATCGGTAGTCATGTGGGTGGTTACTTGCCTTTTGAGGTGGATTTAAGCGAAGAACTGCGAGATTCAGCTAACGTACTTGAGGTATTTTTAGACAACCGAGAAGACCCAACCATTCCACCAGGCAAAGCCATCAAAGAACTCGATTTCTATTACCACGCCGGCATTTACCGCAATGCATGGTTAGAAGAAGTGGGTGGCATTCAAATACAATATCCTTATTTTCAAACCATAGATGCCAATCCTACATCTGCTGCGCTTCAACTTGATTTCGACTTAAAATGTCAACCTGATTGGATCATTTTACCGCTTCAAGTTGTGGCAAGATTGGGAGAGCATACATTCGCACTGACCAATACAACATTCACGGATTCTACAAACATCATTTCCTATACTGGTAAAATAAACTTGAAAACGCCACAATTGTGGTCGCCAACCGACCCCTATCTCTATGACTTAAAGATTGATGTCATTTATGCGCAAGACACCATTGCAAGGCAAGTTTTAAAAGTAGGTATTCGCAAGCCTGAATTGAAGGCTGACGGTTTTTACTTGAATGGCACCAAACTTTTTTTGAATGGCACCAACAGGCATCAAGAATACCCATATGTGGGCAATGCAGTTCCTGACAACGCACAAAAACGCGACGCACAGCTGATCAAAGAAGCAGGTTTTAATTTTGTCCGGCTTTCGCATTATCCGCAAGCACCCTCTTTTTACGAGGCCTGCGACGAACTAGGCATCATTGTCATGGATGCCATTCCTGGTTGGCAATATTTGAATCCTTCATCTATTTTTACGCAAAGATGTAAAAATGACCTTTATGCCTTAACTTTTAGAGACCGCAACCACCCTAGTGTCATTTTTTGGGAAAACTCACTCAATGAAACCGCCATGCCTGAGGTATTCATGTTGGATATGAATCTCATTTTAAAAGCGCAAATCGGCTCCAATGGTTTTTCTGCTGGTTGGCTAGATCACCCGAGTTACGATGTGTTTATCCCTGCTCGCCAGCACGCTAAGGCCCCCGACTACTGGGCTAACTACAAGCCCAAAGCGAAGGCGCTGTTCATTGCCGAATACGGAGACTGGGAATATTATGCGCAAAATGCGGGCTTCAATCAAACGCAATTTGCCGATTTAGCACCTACGGAAAGAAACTCGCGACATTTGCGCGGCGCTTCAGAAAAAGCATTGCTGCAACAAGCCTTTAATTTTCAAGAAGCTTCAAATTCCAATCGCAAGGGTGCAAATATCATTGGTGAAGCCAATTGGGTCTGTTTCGACTACAACCGTGGCTACAGCCCTGATTTAGAAGCATCTGGAATATACGACATCACGCGTTTGCCAAAGTATGCCACAGATTTTTACAAGAGCCAGGGCCTTCCATTTTCAAAACAACCTTTTGTATCTATTGCATCTCGTTGGGACGCCAATTCCAGTAATACCGTTGCAGTTTACTCCAATTGCCCGAGTGTGTCTTTGTTTTTAAATGACAAGCAAATCGCCCTGCAAAAACAAACGCGCAACGAAGCTTCGACCTATTTAAATGCTCCTCCTTACTCGTTTGTGCTCCCTCAATTTGAGCCGGGAAAACTGAAGGCATACGGGCTCGATCAAAGGCAAATACGCATTGCTTCAGATGAAATCCAGACCCCAGGAAAACCTACACGCATTCGTTTATCTATCGACACATTGGGTCGCTCGATTGACACTTTAAAAGCCGATTTGATTTTTATTCGCGCAACCTTACTTGATGCCAACGGCACCGTGGTCCCGACCAATGATTACAAAGTCACTTTTAGTATTATAGCGCAAGATGCTGGTCTTGTTTGCCCGGCCATTCAGCCCATTGAGGCAGGTATTGCCTCTGCACTTCTCAGAACCGAAGCGCCAAAAAATCCGATAATCATTAAGGTGTCGCTTTCTTCGTTAGGATTTTCTGATCAACTCATTTGGCAACCATGAAACAACTCAGTGTCAAAGCTCCAGGCCGCATCAACTTACTCGGAGAACACCTCGACTACAATCAGGGCGTAGTGCTGCCAGCGGCCATTGATCGGTATGTTGAATTTGATTTTATAGAAAATTCATCCGCCTCTTTTTTAATCGAAGCGCAGGATTTAAATGAGCAGTGGGTGTTTTTATGGCCTGAATTAACTAATTCAGCAACAAGCGGTTGGAAAAATTATGTGAAAGGCGTGCTTCTCCTGATGCAACTTGACTCCCACATTACTCAAGGTTTGCACATTCGCTTCAAGAGCAACATTCCAATAGGCGCAGGCCTATCGTCTTCTGCAGCACTCTGCTGTGGTTTGGCTTTTGGTCTCAATGAATTCTACGGACTCCAAAAAACACACATGGAACTGGCCTTGATCGCCCAACAAACCGAGCATCAGTTTGCAGGCGTTCAGTGCGGTCTTATGGATCAAGTCGCCTCATTGTTTGGTCAAGAAGAACACTTGCTCGCTTTTGATTGTGGCACTCAGCAAATCAAGCCCTTTCAACTCCCTTTGCGTGGCGCGCAACTTTTTTTGATTGATTCTAAAGTCAAGCACAACCTAGCAGACTCCGCTTACAATCAAAGAAGAGCAAGCCTAGAACAGGCATGGTTGTTTGCAAAAAACTTGTTTCCAAACCTCGCAAATTGGCCATCCATTACTGCGCAAGAAGCCAATTTACTGCTCGATAAACTCGACAACGAAACGCAAATGCGCTTGCGTTATGTTTTAGAAGAAATGAGTCGTGTTCAAAAGGTGCAAACCTTTGCTGCGCAAATTTCAGCTAATGAATTTGAACCAAATGATTTTCAGGAATACAACGCGCAGCTTGGATCATTGATCAACCAGACCCATGCTGGACTTCGAGATTTATACGAGGTGAGCTGCCCCGAACTCGATTTTTTACAAGGCTGCATGCTTGCCAACAAAGGTATTTATGGCGCGCGCATCATGGGAGGTGGTTTTGGTGGTTGTTTGTTGGTCTTGGCCAAGACCGCTTTTTCGCCAACTATAGAACTAGCCCCTATTTTTGATGCTTACCAACGCCAATTTGGCATCAATGCGGAGTACTACCCGATTCAAATTGCCAATGGCGTCCAACTTATTTAATCATGGCATTTTCTGATCTTTCTCAAACCCCACACCGCCGCTACAACCCACTGCTCAACGAATGGGTGTTGGTATCTCCGCAGCGCAATCTGCGGCCTTGGCAGGGTCAGAACGAAATGGTGACAACCGATAAGAGGCCAACCCATGACCCAAATTGCTATTTATGCCCGGGCAATCAGCGGTCTAGCGGAGCACAAAACCCAAATTATAGCGGCTGCTATGTCTTTGACAACGATTTTCCCGCCCTACAAACCAATCCAAGCTCAGTACCAAGCACCTTAACGCCTGATACAGCCAGCTTTTTTCTGCATAAAAGTGCCCGAGGCTTCAATCGGGTACTTTGTTATTCAGCTTCGCACAACCTCACGATGTCTGGCCTTTCTTTATCTGAACTCATCGCGGTAGTAGAGACCTGGAAAGCACAGTTTATTGAATTAGCAGCACTCCCTCACATTGACTACGTTCAAATTTTTGAAAACAAAGGCGCCGTGATGGGTTGTAGCAATCCGCATCCGCACGGACAAATTTGGGCTCAAGAAGGCATTCCTTCTTTAGTTGCAAGAACCCAAAAACAACTTCAAAATTATTGGTCAGAGCAGCAAGAACCTCTACTAAACGCATACCTGCGCGCAGAGTTAGCTACACAAGAGCGCATCGTGTACCAAAATGAGCATTTTGTGGTGCTCGTTCCGTATTGGGCTGTTTGGCCTTTTGAAACATTGGTTTTACCCACCGCGCCTATTACCGATTTGAGCGCACTTGACGCACAAGCAACAATTGGTTTGGCAGGCGCCCTTTCTGTGCTCACAAAAGCTTATGATGCTGTTTTCAATTGCGACTTCCCTTACTCTGCAGGTTTTCATCAGGCCCCCTGCGATGGCTTAACGCATCCGGAATGGACCCTTCACCTGCACTTTTACCCACCACTTTTGCGTTCGGCTAGTGTCAAGAAGTTCCAGGTAGGTTACGAAATGTTGGCAGAGGCACAGCGCGACATGACTGCAGAGCAAAGCGCCGCTATTTTAAGATCTTGTGTCGCTTCCTTGCGTTAAACTGATCCGAACATCTTCTATAAAAGGTAGTTTTTCTAGGGTATTCACTTCTAGCGTATAGTAGTCGTATGCAGACGTAACGCGACCTTCTATAAGGTAAATGCCTTTGCCATAAAAAGGATGAGAAAGCACTACTTGCGGAAAATGAACGGTATCTATGAAATCTCCGTTCGGATCGAGGAAAGTTCCGAAATTCATGGTGTCTCCTTTGCTCGTTTTGGTGTGTTTGACACTTACTAAATAGCCGTAGCTCTTGACGTTTTTCCCGATATAATTTGAAAAATCTTTAGCCTTCACAAATGGTTCTTGGAGTGCTTGTTTTAAGAGCGTGAAAGGGTCGCAGAGCGGAAAACCAAGCAGTTCAAATTGTTCAAAGCTGATTTCGTGGTGATGTTCTTCGAGCTCGGGCAGCTCGTGTTGTTGCTGCACAACTTCAAATAGCGAAAGTTTATGCTTGGCTTGCATTGGCTTGTTGTGGTAAAAATAAGCCTGCCACAGCAACGCTTTTCTAGACTGCTTGAAACTGCGCAGCGCACCAATACGGATCAGGAGTGTGAGTTGTTCGAGCGGAATATAAATTCTCTTTAAGAGCTGTTCTAAACTCAAGAAAATGCCGTTTTGAACGCGTTCTATAAGGAGTTTTTCAATGAGCGCTGCTTCTATACCTGCAACTAAATTAAAACCAAGTAGGAGTCGCTTACCCTTGAGCGAACAGCTGTAAGTACCTTCATTGATACAGGGAGCTTCTATGAGCGCCCCAAAGCGTCGGGCTTCATGGACGTAAATTTCGGTGCGGTAATAACCGCCAAAATTATTGATACAAGCCGTGAGGTAAGCCAAAGGATAGTGCGCTTTGAGATACAGGCTTTGGTAACTCTCCACTGCATAAGAAGCCGAATGCCCTTTAGAAAAAGCGTAACCTGCAAAGCTTTCTATTTGTCGCCAGATATCGGCTGCAAATTGCGCTTCATGACCGCGCCGCGCACAAGCCTCCAGAAACCTAGTTTTTACGCGCAAAAACTCAGAGCGCGAACGGAATTTCCCGGACATACCGCGGCGCAAGACATCGGCCTCTGCCAAGCTGAGCCCAGCGAGGTAATGCGCCACTTTAATGACATCTTCTTGATAGACCATTACGCCGTAGGTATCTGGCATAATAGCCAGTAATAGCGGATGAATTGCTTGGCGCTGTTCGGGTTCGCGGTGGCGCAAGATATATTGGTGCATCATGCCCGACTGCGATACCCCTGGCCGGATAATTGAACTGGCCGCCACCAACGCCAGATAGTTGTCTACTTGGAGCTTAATGAGCAACATGCGCATGGCCGGCGACTCTACATAAAAACAGCCCAGCGCCCAGCCATTCCGAAGAAATTGAGCGATTTTAGGATCTTGTTTCAAGATGGAGATGTCGTGGATGTCGGGCGCTACTTGCGCTGGATGGATGCGGCGAATGATGTCTAGGGCCTCTGAAATTTTACCCAAACCTCGTTGGCTCAGGACGTCGAATTTGTAGAGCCCGATATCTTCAGCCTCTAGCATAGAGAATTGGGTGCACGGATATCCTTTAGGCGGCAAAAAGCAGGCCGTGAAGGCGGCTAGTGGACGCTCGCTAATGACAATACCGCCAGCATGCAGACTCAGGTGCGAGGGCAAGCCTTCTATTCGCTTGGCATAGCGCAATATAAGTGTGCCTAACTCCGAGAACTCAGCTAGGCTACCCACGCCCCTGCTGAGGGTTTTGCTGGCACCCGCTGGTAAACCAAAAACTTTGCTCAGCTCGTGGATACAAGCTCTGTATTGAAAAGTACTGTAGGTACAGAGCCAAGCTGCATTTGGGTAGCGTTCAAAAATATAGCGAATGACGTCGTCGCGGTCTCTCCAGGAGAAATCGATGTCGAAGTCTGGCGGGTTTTTGCGGTAGAGATTAATGAAGCGCTCGAAATAGAGGTCGAGCTCTAAGGGGTCGACATCGGTGATGCGCAAAAGGTAAGCCACAATGCTGTTGGCACCGCTCCCCCGCCCCACATAAAAATAACCTTTGCTTCGGGCATAAGAAGTGAAGTCATGGGTAATGAGAAAATAAGAGAGGTAGTTTTTCTCGGCAATGACTTCGATTTCCATCTCGATGCGTGCGATGATTTCGTCTGTGATGGTTGCGTAGCGATAGCTAAGGCCTTCGGCACAAAGTTCTTTTAAGCGCTGCAAGTCGGCTTGTTTAGAGCCGTTGAGGTGAGCTGGCTGCTGGGGGCTAGCTTCTTCTCCAAAAGTAAAAGTAATTTCGCAGGCAGCTAACTGCGCTTGGGTATTGGCATATAGCTCAGGCGCCGCCGCAAAAGCCTCTTTGCACTGCGCAGCAGTGAACAAGCGCTCAGAGGGCGGCGCCTGAGCGGCCGACGGCAATTTGGAAAGCAGGCAGTTGCTGGCAATTGCGCGCAGCAAACGATGGGCGTTGTGGTCGCGTTTATGACGAAAAGTCATGGGGAGGTCGGCGACGTATTTGACTGAGCTGAACTTTTGGCTTTGCAGCTGCCATTTGAGGATTTGCTGCGGCTGAACGGCAATGAATTCGTGTGCGCGCAGTTGCGGAGGCTGCTGCTCAAAAGGGTACCAAACCAAACAATCTTGGAATGCAGGCAATGGAAATGTAAAAGGCTTTGAGCTGAGCAGATGCCGGGTGAGGTAAGCATTGAGTTCTTGAAAACCGCTATTGTTGCGGGCAATAATAGTAGCGAGGTGCTGAAAGTCGTTCCTGAGCTCAAGGCCCAATAAAGGCTGCAAACCTTGTTCTTGGGCGGCGCGCACAAAAGCCAAGCCAGACCCTGTGTGGTTGATGTCGGTCAGTAAGAGCTGCTGATGCCCATTTTGCTGAGCCCACAGCACCAGTTCTTCTGGCTTGAGAATGCCATAGCCTAAACTAAAACAAGAATGTACCCGCATTGCGAAATGATAAATGAATAATTTGCCCTTTAAATACTGCGATTGGCCAACAAAATAGGCGGCTCTCCGTCGAAGGGATTGTGGTAGCCAATGCTGCGCGCCTCCAGCCCAGCTGCGCGTACCACCGCGCGGTCTCCGTAGCGCACCCGGATGTGATCGAGGGCTTTGTAAAGAGCGGGAAAAGCGAGGTCTTGGTCAAAGAGCCGAAGTTGGTGCGCACCGGAAACCAAAGAACTAAAGCGAACGCCGATAAGGCGCACCAGAACGCGCCGTTGATAGAGGCGCTTGAAAAGATCTTGAACCAAAGGCAAGAGCTCGTGGTCTGCGGCGGTATAAGCGATTTGTTGTTGGAGGGTTTGGGTCTGAAAATCGGCATAGCGGATCTTGACTGTTACGGTTCCGGTGAGTTTGTCTGCACGCCGCAACTGAAAAGTGAGGTTCTCGGCCATGGCGGTCAGGATGCCGCTGAGTTTGCCGACGTCTATGGTGTCTTGGTGAAAAGTGCGCTCGTTGGAAATGGATTTACGTTCGTTGTAGGGCTCTACAGGGCTGTTGTCTACACCTTGCGCTTTGGACCAAATGCTTCTGCCATTTTCGCCGAGCGCTTGCTCCACGAGCTCTAAAGGGAGCGCCTGAAGGGTGCCAATTCTTTTGACCCCTAAGCTACAGAGTGTTTGATAAGTTTTGGGGCCCACCATTGGGATTTTCTGGACAGATAGCGGTGCTAAGAAGTCTTTTTCAGAGCCGTAGTTGATGTGGAGTTGGTTATTGGGTTTTGCTTCTCCGGTTGCCACTTTTGAAACCGTTTTGTTTTCGGACAAGCCAAAAGAGATGGGCAAACCCGTTTCTTTGATGATGCGGGAACGCAGTTCAGAGGCGTAGGTCCAGATGCCAAAAAAGCGATCCATGCCGGTAAAGTCGATGTAGAATTCGTCGATAGACATTTTTTCATAGGCCGGAACAGCCTCTTTAATAACGTCGGTAACGAGTCTAGAAAATTTGCTGTAAGTCTGGGTATTGCCTTTGATGCAAATGGCCTCTGGGCAGCGCTCTTTGGCCATTTTCATGGACATGCCTGAGTGCACGCCAAAGCGACGGGCTTCATAGCTGCAAGAAGCAACAACCCCTCGCTCGCTGGTTCCGCCAATGAGAATGGGTTTGTGGTGAAGGCGGCTATCTAAGAGGCGCTCACAAGAAACAAAAAAGGTGTCGAGGTCCATATGAACAATCGAACGACGCGTAGCCATAGGTACTGTCAGTTTAAAAGTGAAACAATAAAAGTTCGATTGGTTGGTCCTACAAAATTAAATAGATTGACGAATAAATCATCAAATAATTGATTAATTTATAATCAAAAGTTATCAACAAATTAAAAAAACAAGAAACACACTGACATTGTGTCATTTTTGTAACTTGGAACACAATTTGTAACAAAGATCTCGAACACTTAATTACGTAAAAAATGAAACCAATTTATGTCGTCTTGGCCGCAATCGGCGCCCTACTCCTCTTCCTTTTCTTAGGATACTACAACATGTACAATAAAGCTGTTGGCCTTCAAGAAGGGCTCGACGAAAAATTTGCCAACGTACAATCGGCCTACCAGCGTCGAGCAGACCTCATTCCCAACTTACTCGAAACCGTGAAAGGTGCTGCGCAAAACGAAAAAGACATCCTCACACAAGTCACGCAAGCTAGAGCTGGGATTGTGGGTGCTAAAACACCCGAAGACCTCGAACTCATGGGGCGCAAGATCAATACGGCCATCAATTTAGCTTATGAAGCGTATCCGCAAATCCGATCTACCGAAAACTTTAGTCAGTTTCAAAATCAATTAGAAGGTACCGAAAACCGCATCAAGACAGAACGCGATCGCTACAACGAGTCGGTGAAGGAATACAATACGCACATCCGAGGCTTTTTTGCGCGCTTTTTCTTGAATAGCGAAGAGTTTCCAAGAAAAGAAGGATTCACAGCTGCTGCAGGCGCTGAAAACAGCCCAAAGGTCAAGTTTTAATGCTGAGTCAGCTCGAACAACAACAAGTTTTGGAATGCATAGCTGCAGCAGAGGCCGCAACCAGCGGCGAGCTACGCGTGCATTTAGAAGCTCAGTGCGCCAAAGACCCGATTGAACGCGCCATCGACTTATTTGACAAGCTCGGTATGCAGGCTACCAATGAACGCAATGGCGTCCTGATTTACGTTGCTTACGAAAGCAAACAATTAGCCATCATTGGCGACACCGGCATCAATAACTTGGTTCCAAATGATTTTTGGGATAGCGTCCGCGACATAATGGTAAGCAACTTTAAAATGGGGCAACTCAGCGAAGGGCTCTGCGCCGCCATAACTGAGGCGGGTCAACAGCTCGCTAAATACTTTCCACCAAGAGAGAACGACCAAAATGAGCTCCCTAATCAAATCAGCTTCGGATGAAAAGAACCTTCTTACTACTTCTGATCCTGACTTTTTTCAGCAGCTTATTTGGGCAAATCCCCAAACAGAGCTCCCCTCCCCGCTTTTTGAATAATTTTTCAAAGACGAATATACTCAGCGAAGAAGAGCAGGCTCAAATTGAACAGCGCCTAGACCAATTCGAACAAGAAACCAGCAATGAAATCACGGTCGTGCTCATCGATGATTTAGACGGAGACGAACCCTGGCATTTCGCCACCGAACTCGGAGAGCAATGGGGTGTCGGAAAAGCAGAAAAAGACAACGGTCTCGTTTTTTTGATCAAACCCACAGAAGAAAATGGCGGCAGGCAAGTCTATTTAGCACCCGGTCGTGGTTTAGAGGCCGTTATTACCGACCTCACCTGCCAGGATATCGTTCAACACGAAATCTTGCCAAACTTCAAAGAAGGGCAATATGCCAAAGGGATCAATCAAGCGCTCGACGTCTTGTTTGGGCTCGCTAAAGGCGAAATCAATGAAAAAAGCTACCGCAAAAACCTGCGTCAACACAACTGGTTTGGCGGCGTATTTTCTTTAATTTTCATCCTAGTTGCCCTCTATCTTTTGATCAAGCGCGGCGGCGGCGGAGGCACTACCTTTGGCGGCAGACGCAGCGGCCCAAGCTTCTTTTACTTTGGCGGCTTTGGCGGCGGCTACGGCGGCGGATCTTCTTCTGGCGGCGGCGGCTTTGGTGGCTTTGGCGGCGGTAGCTTTGGTGGTGGCGGTTCGGGCGGTAGCTGGTAATTAAAGTATCGTTGAATAAAAAGTGAAAAAGAAAGAATAAATTCGCACCACTGATTTAGTAATATCAACTGCACCATGACAACACCATTATCAAAATATCTCTTCGGGATCTTTATCTTCCTGCTTCTTCATACGTCGCTTGCGCAACAAACACAAACCATTGCGTTCTACAATGTAGAAAATCTATTTGACACCATTGATGGCAGCAACGACGACGCCGAATTCTTACCCGGTGCAGAAAGCAAATGGAACACTGAAAAATACCAGACAAAACTGCAGCATATCCGACAAGTCATGACCGATTTACAAATGCCAATGGTGATGGGTGTTTGCGAAATTGAGAACAAAGCGGTTTTACAAGACCTCATTGCACAAGAAAAACGCTATGGCATTGTGCACTACGACAGCCCCGACGCACGCGGAATAGATGCCGCACTGCTTTACCGCAAAGATTTACTCAAACTCAAAGCTTCTGGTAACATCCGTTTTACGCTACCTGGCGACACCATTCCAACTTCACGCGACATCGTTTGGGCCAAGTTTCAATATCAAAAAGAAACCATCTATGTGGTGGTCAATCATTGGCCAAGTCGCCGGGGAGGTGCCGATGAAAGCGCTCCTCGTCGCTTAAAGGCAGCCGAAATGGCAGCTGACTTTATTTCAAAAATTGAAAAAAACGAACCAAAGGCAAAAATCATTTTAATGGGAGATTTAAATGATCACCCACAAGATGCTGCCCCACAAATTATTGCAACCAAATTAACTCCTCAAATCACAAAGGAGAGTGGCCGATTTGGCGGCTCTTATAATTACAAAAATGAATGGGAAATCATCGATCATATTTTTGCGTCAGGCAATGCCTTCGAAGGTGCCATGTCCGTTCAAAAAAATAGCGGCACCATTCATTGCTTCCCTTATTTGCTCACCGAATACAAAGGGCAAACGGTTCCCAACCGCACTTACGCAGGTACCAAATACTTAGGTGGCTATTCGGATCACCTTCCCGTTTCTATTAAAGTGGTATTGAAGAAGTAAGCGCCCGGCGCCGTTATCGAAGCGCTGGTAATTTTTGCTTGTACAAAAACTTTTTTTGCGCAGACTCGAAAGGTCTGTAGATATAATATACCGCGCCTTCGTGAACGCGTATTTTTTCGACGTATCTAAAAGCGAGCCGTACCTTCTGCCTAACCTCTCCTGTTTTCAAATCGATCAATCCGACATAACAATGCCCTTCTTGCTGATAAACCGCGTAGATTTTGCCCGTCTTGCGGTCTTGTTGAAGGTTCTTTTGAAAGCCAGTTTGCTTGGCCTGGTAATGATGTAAAATAGGAATAGAATTCAGCAACGCACCCTTGCTGTCATAGACGCGCAGCATATCCTTCGGGTAGTCAAAAATATAAAGCGTGTCATGAACCAGAAAAAGCGGCGCATAAACGGGCTCGTAATAAAGCGATTGCGTGAAATAATTGGCACCAACATAAATCTCAGCATCAATCCCCGTCTGGTTTTCTAAATTCTTGGCCCACAGCTTGGTGCGTACATCTACCCATTTGTATTCCGACCGATACAACTCCATCATGAGGTCGTCCTGAATATGCAGGATCGATTTATAGACAGAATCGAGCTGATCTAAGCAGCCGTATTCAAATGCAGGATAAATATCGCTGTAGCTCGAGTAAAAAAAGCGCGTCTGACTCGTGTCTACAATCGGGGCTAAATATTTAAAGAAATAATCTTTGGGAATACCCGCTAAAGCATACATGCTGTCTTGCTGCACCAAACCGAATGCATTTTGAGCTGTGAGCACATGCACATTGCCACGAAAATCTCTTTTGAGCTCCGAGGCGCGTTCTGGCAAGGGCAAAACGGTCTGTACACGCCCTTCCTCGACAACCTGAAGTTGCGCATCTTTTTGTAAATTCTTTTCATAGGTGAGTAAAAAGAGCTCGCCCGTAGCACCTATTTCAAAATCAGCTACACTATAGGTAGTGGATGCATAGATCGTATCTGGCAAATTGGGCCTTAATACGATATCTTTTACTTCTTGAATCCGTTGAGCTCTAAGTTGAATGGATTTGCGGATGGTGTCGTTTGGTTCAAAATAAGGCAAAACAAATTTGCCTTCTTGATAAAATGGGTGCGCAAATACGATATAAGCTTCTTTTGGCGCAACATTCATTCCTTTAAGAACAAAGGTGAGTGAGCCATTTCGCTGCGATAACTGATAAGACAAGGTATCTCCCTTAGCTACCAACCAACACCTCACGTTGGCTACAGAATCTTTGGTCTGAAAATCGGTAAATGTACACTGCAGCACTTGGCTTTGGGCGCTGTAAGACAAACAGAAAAAAAGGGAAAACCAAAGTGATCGCATATAACGAAGATGCAAACCTTGGTCGGATTTCACAATTTTAACAAACTTTCTGCACCCAGTGCATGGTGTCTTCAATTGCACCTGACTTGACGCCATCTAGATGCGCTTTGATTCTGAGAGAAATCGTTCTGGTTTCTAAAGCAGGCAAAGCGATTTTTTCATCGCGGTAACCAATCAGTGCAATAGGCGCAATTGTTGCCGCGGTGCCAGCTCCAAACGCATCTTGTAGTTTGCCAGATTTAGCTGCTTCAATGATTTCTGCAACGGTTACCGGACGCTCCTCTACAGGAATACCCCAATGTCTGGCGAGTTCAAGGACTGTTTTTTTGGTGGTGCCGCGCAGAATGGTATCTGCTTCTTCTGTAGGCGTAATGATTTTGTTGTCGATAACAAAAACGATGTTCATGGTGCCAGACTCTTCGATGAAAGTGTGGGTTTTGGCATCGGTCCAGACCAACTGATGAAAGCCTTGTTGTTGTGCAAGTTTTGCGGGATACAAAGATGCGCCGTAGTTGCCGGCTGCTTTTGCTCTACCTACACCACCTACTGCTGCGCGCGTATAGTGCTCCTCAATTTTGACGCGAACAGGCTCTGCATAATAAGCACCTACCGGAGAATTGATGATCACAAACTTATAGGTATCTGAAGGTTTGATGCCGACAAATTCGTCGGTGGCAAACATAAATGGTCGGATGTATAGCGCATAGCCTGGCTTGTTTGTAACCCAAGCAGCGTCTGTGGCAACTAGTTGCTTAACCGCCTCTAAAAACAACTCTTCTGGGATTTCTGGCATGCACATGCGTGCTGCAGATTCAGAAAAACGACGCGCATTGAGTTCGGGCCTGAAAAGCACCACCTCGTTAGCTTCGTTGCGATAGGCTTTCATGCCTTCAAAAATGGATTGACCATAATGAATGGCAGACATTGCTGGATGCATGTCAATTGGGCCGAAGGGTAAGATTTCACCTTGCTGCCATTCACCATTGGCATATTCCATGACAAACATGTGGTCAGCAAAGATTTTTCCGAAAGGGAGATTTTCCCAATCCACAGCCGAAAGATGACTTTGAGTGGTGTGTGTGACGGGGAACTGTAAGGAAACTCCAGACATAAGCGTGTTAATTGATGCGCGAATATACAGCTAAATCGGTAGGCATACAACTTATTGACCTTATTAAAAGCAATCCTTAACTTTGTGCCATGCACGCCTTCACACAAGCCCTTGATTTACTTCAGAAACACTGGGGCTTTGCGGCATTTAGACCAAGCCAAGAACCCATTGTAAATGCAGCTTTAAAGGGTGAAGACACCTTAGCTTTGCTGCCCACTGGAGGAGGTAAATCCATTTGTTTTCAGGTGCCGGGTTTGCAACGCGAGGGCCTCTGCCTTGTTATTTCACCACTGATTGCACTCATGCAAGATCAGGTAGAAAACCTTCAAAAAAGAGGGCTGCGCGCCAAAGCACTCACCAGCGGGCTCACCTACCGAGAAATCGATCAAATCTTAGATAATGCACGTTTCGGGGGGCTTGATTTTTTATACACTTCGCCGGAGCGCATTCAATCTGCCTTGTTTATTGAACGCTTCAAGCGCATGAAAATTTCCCTGCTTGTGGTAGATGAGGCGCATTGCATCTCTGAGTGGGGACACGACTTCAGGCCCGCTTTCAGGCAAATTTCCAAGTTGCGTCAACTTCAACCAACTGTTCCGATTCTCGCCCTCACCGCCACCGCCACTAAAGAAGTACAGCAAGACATCATTAAACAATTAGCGCTAGCAAAAGCGCAAATTATTGAAGCGTCTTTTGCCCGAGACAACCTTCAATATTTGGTTCGGCAAGCCACCAATAAAACAGCTGAAATTTTAGCCATTTGCCGACGCGAAACCGGAACGGGTATTGTTTATTGTCAAACGCGGCGATCGGTCAAAGAAGTAGCGCGCGTGCTTCATGCCAACGGCGTTCGCTGCGGCATTTACCATGGCGGCCTCAATTCCAAAGAAAGAAGCCAGATGCTCCAGGATTGGCTGCAAAACAAAAAGCAGGTCATGGTTGCCACCAATGCTTTTGGCATGGGCATTGACAAGCCCGACGTGCGTTTTGTGTTGCATTACGAGATACCAAGCTCACCAGAAGCCTATTTTCAAGAAGCGGGTCGCGGTGGCAGAGACGGGCTCCCCTCCTACGCTTTACTGCTCTTTCAGCCTGCAGATTTCCAACAATTACAACAGCAACTTGACAGGAGTTTCCCGGCAGCCGATCGCGTCGTCTTTGTCTATAGAGCTGTTTGCAATTACCTTAAAATTGCGATTGGTGCTGGCAAAGACGAAGCCTATCCATTTGACATTAAGGTTTTTTGCCAAACGTTTGAACTCGCTTACGACGAAGTCTTTTATGCACTCAAAATTTTGGAGCAAAATGGCAACCTAAGCCTTTCTGAAGGTTTTTTCCAGCCTACAAGACTGCAGTTTATAGTGAGCAATGAAGTGCTATACAATTTTCAGATCCAACACGAAGCCTATTACCAGCTTTGCACCACCCTTGTCAGAAGTTATCCGGGCATATTTGAGCAACTCACGCTCATTCACGAAGACAAGCTCCTTCAAAGACTAAAAACAACAGAACAACGTTTGTATGAACAATTCGAATTCATGCAAAAAAACGGCATCATAGAACTCACCAAGAAGAACAGTCTTCCGATCTTGCATTTCACGATGGAGCGCCTCCCTGAGTCTTATTTACAACTCAAACCTTCGATTTACTTAGCGCGCAAGGAAGCAGCTCAATCGAAACTCAATGCCATGCAACGCTATTGCGAACTACCTAGTTGCAGGGCACAACAACTCATCACTTATTTTGGACAAACCATAGGCCCTTGCGGGCAGTGCGACATCTGTCAACCTCGAACGCTCAACGAAGCAGCGCTGTTCACTTTCCTTACTGAACCCAAAAGCATTCAAGATCTTGAGGCGCAATTCTTTTGTGCAAAAGCAGATCTTGAAATCTTGATTCGCCCTCATTTACTCACCGAAAAAATCAAATTCAAAGCGGGAAAATTCTACCTCTAATGCTCGCTTATGGATCCTATTTCTCAAAGAGAAGCTCCTGCTTTTCAGTGGCACTTTTTATGGGTACTACTTCCGTTTATCGTCGGTATTTACCTCGCTGATTACCGTAATTTGACGGATACAGCAGTGCTTTTTTTCAAAGTATTTACCTTTTTTGGTTTGCTGCTACTCTGGCCCAAAAAAGCGAGACATTGGGCACTTATTGGCCTCTTTGCAGCACTCGGATTTTGGCTACAGATTTTTACACAGGCCCATTTTAAAATGCAGCGCAAGCTTGAATTCAGAGAGCCTGTTGTGGGTCGTTTCTATCCGCAGCAAATTGAATTTAAAGGCCCCCTTCAAAAAATTAAAGGAGACTTTATCTTTTGTCGTGCCGGTCAAACTTTACAGATTCAATTGTTGTGTTATTTGAAAAACGCGTCAAAACTTCATGACGAAACTTCTTATTTATTGCGCTGCAGGCCAGAGCGAATCGTTAACGAGACGTATCCTGGAGCCTTTGATCAAGAGCGCTATTACGAATTGCAAAACATAAGTCACCGCGTTTTTTGTAGACCCCAAGACTTGCGCAAACACAAACGATTTGACAAAAACTTTTTTAAGCGCAACTTAGCTGCGGTAAAAGCACGCATCTCTGAAGATTTCTCAGCGGCACTCAGCCCGAAAACTGCAAACCTTGCAAGGGCACTTATTTTAGGTGAACGCGACGGCATTGATCAAGAACTTCGGTCTTACTTCTTGGCAACGGGCTCGATGCATATTTTGGCTGTTTCGGGCATGCATATTGGTTTACTCATCTTGGCCCTACTCTATATTTTGGGGTATTTTTCTGCATGGGTCAGTCGCAAACAAGCGCTGCTCATTGTATTGTTGCTGGTTTGGTATTACGCCGTGCTCACTGGACTCTCTGCCTCGGTGTTGCGCAGTGTATTTATGTACAGTGTTTTGCTCTTGAGTCAACTTTCAGGCAAGCAAATGAGCCAACTCAACGCTTTGTTTTTCTCGGCTTTTTGCTTGTTACTCTATGACCCCCGCTATCTATTTGATTTAGGTTTCCAGTTGTCTTATTTGGCGATGCTTGGCATTTATCTTTACTACGAACCCATCCAAAAACGTCTCCATTTCAAATGGCGTATTTTACAACATCTTTGGGAAGGAAGCGCGCTAGGCATCGCTGCCACCCTCACTACTTTTCCTATTAGTTTATATCATTTTCACCTCTACCCCAATTACGCACAAGTAGCCAATCTTTGCCTCATGAGTTTATCTAGCCTGATTTTGGTGGTGGGCATGCTATTCCCACTGCTGAATTACCTCCCTCTTTTCGACCAGCTGGGCAATTACACTTTGGAACTAAGCATCAACTGGATGCTACAAATCATGGCGTTTTTCAGCAACTTACCTGGCGCATTGGCCGAAGGATTAACACTCCCATTTTGGTGGGTGCTTTTGTTTTGGCTAGCTAGTTTTGGTCTGTTTTACAGCAGTGCATGGAAGTTCAATTATTTGTCAAAGACCGTGCTCCTGCTCTGTTTGATTTTCATGAGCTACCAGCGCCATGAACTTCATGTTGCACACAAGATCGCTTATTTTCGCAAAGAACAACTGCTCTTCATAAGAAACGGGAATCAGGCGTATGCCATGGGATTAAAGAATGAAACTAAAAACGCTTTTGCTTTACAAGCGCTCCGCACTTATTACAATTGCCAAGTCAATTACAAGCAGCTCAAAGCAGGTAAAAATGTATTGAAAAGCCCCGTTTTACATATACAAGTGACACTCAAGGAAGCCATGAAAATTGAGCTGAAAGCAAAAAAGCAAAGTGAAAAAATAAAGGTCTATTGACCAAGAATTTTATCTTTGCTAAAATTTACGTCCATGAAAATGCTCAGCCCGAAGGCAGTGTTACAAGCACTCAACGATTCAGAAAATTGTTGCCTTATCGATATCCGTGAACCCTATGAGCTACTGAATTGTAAAATAGATTGCCCCTCCATCCCGATGGCAGAATTTGCTGCAGCCTACCCCACGCTCAAACACTACAACCAAGTAGTACTGATGTGTCAGTCAGGTAAACGCGCAGAGGCGCTCGCTAACTTTATTGAGACAGAATTCAACGCGACCAATATTTGCATTCTCGAAGGCGGCATCAATGCCTGGATAGCGGAAAATGCACCTCAAATTATTTGTCAATAAATGAGCGCCCTCTACCAACTTTTCGATTTTATCCTCCACATCGACAACTATCTTTTTGTGCTCATTCAGGATTACGGCACCTGGATTTACGGTATTCTATTTTTAATTGTATTTGTAGAAACAGGCCTGGTTTTCATGCCCTTACTCCCCGGAGACTCTCTTTTATTTGCGGCCGGAACCTTTTGCGCTGGCGTGCAAATGGAAACAGAATTAGCACAGCTCAATTTATTTGCAGTCCTGAGCTTGCTGATTGTCGCGGCCATTTTAGGCGACGCAGTCAATTTCTGGATTGGCCAAAAATATGGCCGCAAATTAGCTTCGCTTAAAATTGGGCGCTACGCCTTACTCAAAGAAAAGCACCTTCAACAAACCCAAGACTTTTTCGAAAAGCACGGTTCTAAAACCATCATTATTGCACGCTTTGTTCCGATAGTACGCACTTTTGCGCCTTTTACCGCCGGCTTGGCCAACATGCGTTACAGCACCTTTTTGAAATTCAATGTAATTGGCGGCATCAGTTGGGTACTGGGCCTTACGCTAACAGGCTACTTCTTTGGCAACCTAGATTTCGTTCGTAAAAACTTCGAAACGGTCATATTCGGCATCATTGGTTTGTCATTGCTTCCAATGTTGATCGCCATCTTGAAAGAAAAAATGGCTAAGCGCTAAAACGCTGAAACTCATTTTGCAAATAGGCGCGGCAAATTTCGGTTGGGAATTGCTCTAACTGCGCCGAAATCTCTAGAATTTTAGCAGCTAAGTCTGTTGCGCTTGCGTTTTCATCTAGCGTATTTGCAGCCATATTGATGACGCGCAAGACCTCTTCCTTGGCCTGAACGAGCATGGCCCAACCTTGAGCTGACACAAATAATTGCTGTGCAATATTGTGCTCAAATTCTTCGCGAACGGTTTTCAAGAGCAGGCTTTGTTGGGTGCGCGCATTTTGAGTCACCTGCAAAGTTCTGAGCGTAAGATTTGCCGGAGCAATGCGATCCAAGAGCAATATACAACGCTGATAAGCCTCCAATTTGCTGGGTAAAAAATAATTCTGACGCTGTAAACTCAATTCAGATTGCAGCGCTATTAAACTATGGTCGTGCTGACGCTTGATAAATAAATAGACAATTGCAACCATTGCCAAACTGACCAATAAAAAGGAAATAGCGATAAAAATGAGTTCCATGCGTAATTTTTTCAGGCAAATATAGCGCTTTACGTTATTTTTACTTCATGAATCAAATGCTACTGCCCTCCATCCTTTTTATTTATTTCGGCGTATTACTTGCTATTGCCTACTTTACGTCCAAAAATGCAAGCAGCCACAGTTTTTTTACTGGCGATAAAAAGAGTCCTTGGTATTTAGTTGCATTTGGCATGATCGGCACCTCGCTTTCCGGCGTCACATTTGTTTCCGTACCTGGGGCCGTGAGTGCCAGCGCCTGGCATTATTATCAATTAGTATTGGGCTTTTTTGCAGGCTATTTCGTAGTGGCTTACGTACTGTTACCACTCTATTACAAACACCAACTCAGTTCAATTTATCGATATTTAGAGTTGCGGCTTGGTTTACATGCCTATCAATGGGGTGCTGGCTATTTTATTCTCTCAAGAACTTTAGGCGCAACTGTGCGGCTCTATTTAGTCATTAATGTGTTGCAATTATTTGTTTTTGAGCCTATTGGCCTTGAGTTCTGGCAGGCAACACTACTTATCGTTCTCATGATTTTAGCCTACACACTGAAAGGCGGCGTCAAGACGATCGTCTGGACCGACACCCTACAAACTTTCTTCATGCTGCTAGCGCTTGTGGTTTGTATTGTCACCTTGCAACAACAAATGGATTTTTCTTGGGCCGAACTTTGGCACAACCTCCAACAAGAAAAACTCACACAAATTTTATCCTTGAACCCTTCTAAAAGCGATTACTTCTGGAAGCATTTCATTGGCGGTGCTTTTATTACGATCGCCATGACCGGCCTCGATCAAGAAATGATGCAAAAAAACATCAGTGTCAAAACGCTCAAAGATGCCCAAAAAAACATGGTGGTATTCAGTTTTACATTATTGATTGTCAATGCACTTTTCTTATTACTCGGTAGCATCCTAAGTTATTTTGCCCTCAAAAATGGCCTTGAATTGGCCCCCGACGACCTCTTCCCTAAAATCATTCAAACGTATTTACCAAGTGGCGTTTTCATCATCTTCATTATTGGGCTCATTTCCGCACTTTTCCCTTCTGTAGACGGCGCCATCACGGCACTCACAGCATCTTTTTGTATAGATATCATTGGTTTTGAACGCAAGAATTTACCTGAAAGCGAACGCATGCGTCTCAAAAAAATTGTTCACATCGGTTTTGCGGTTTTGTTTACCCTTTTGGTATTTTTATTCAAGTGGTACAATGATAAAAGTATCGTGAATCTGATTTTCTTGATTGCGAGCTACACCTATGGGCCGCTACTCGGTTTGTTTGCATTCGGTATCCTCACCAAAAGAAGCGCACCTGCCATGTCCATTCCATTCATTGTGATTTTGGCGCCTGTTTGCTGTTATTTACTTAGTCAAAATGCCGACCTCATTTGGAAAGGCTACCAATTTGGCAACGAAATGTTATTACTGAACGGTTTCCTTACTTTTGCCTTGCTGTTTATCAGTAGTTTTGCCTCTAATTCTGACCGCACCAATGAAACTTCTCCTGTCTGACAACCAGTTGCACCTTCGCTTTGCACCACTTACGCTCACAAGGCCCCTAGCCGAACTGCGTTGTGGTTTGTATAGCAATACCGAACGCTGGCAGCGTCTTTTACCTCATGCCGAAATCGGTTATGAAACCGAAGCATATTTGCAAGGCAAATACCCCCCTCTTGCGGGCATCTGGATCAATGCGCAAGTGATTCCAGACCAGCAATTGGCACAGGTGGTTAGTCTACTCAAAGAAGGGGAAGCACTTTATATCGAAGACCTTTTAGTGGCTCAAAATGGCACGGCTCATTCCCAAAAAGCCTTTACCAATTCGAACATCATCATCCTTGAAAATCGCTGGGATCTCTACCTTAAAAACGCGGACATTTTAAAAGCGGACTTCAACCTTGCTTGCGCCGGCAAAAAAAGTCAGTTACTGAGCATTAGCAATCGCTTAATTGGGCCCGTAGACCAATTATTCATCGAAGACGGCGCGCGCATTGAAGGCGCCATACTCAACACTAACGAAGGCCCAATTTATATTGGGAAAAATACTGAAATCATGGAAGGCGCGCTGCTTCGCGGGCCTATATCATTATTGGAGGGTGCGGTTGTTAAAATGGGTGCAAAAATTTATGGCGCCACTACCATAGGCCCAGCCTGCCGCATCGGTGGAGAAGTGAGCAACAGCGTGTTTCAAGGCTATTCAAACAAAGGCCACGATGGCTTTATTGGCAATGCGCTTATTGGCGAATGGTGTAATCTTGGCGCAGATTCCAACTGCTCAAATCTCAAAAACAATTACGGCGCAGTCAATACCTACTCTTACGAGGCACAAAAACAAGTCAATACCTCTGAGCTTTTTATGGGACTAACGATGGGAGACCACAGCAAATCGGCCATCAATGTTCAGTTCAATACCGCCAGTGTAGTTGGGGTCTGTAGCAACATTTTTTGCACGCGCTTCCCTGAGAAATTCACTCCTTCTTTTCAGTGGGTATCCGATGTCGGTTCAGAGGTTTATCACCTAGACAAAGCGCTAGAAGCTGCGGCTGCCATGATGTCCAGAAGAAAGTGTCAACTCAGTGAAGAAGAGCGCCAGATCCTCACCTTCTTGGCAAAGAACTGACTTTTTTGCAGTGTTGCTGTCTTTGGCATGCATCTTGTCACCTCAAATGCCTGAAACATTTCTATTATGAGCAATCTTTTTGACCAAGGATTTTTTGGTATGTCTGGCTACGATGCCGACGCAGAGTTCATTCCGCTGATCACCGCCGAGGAAGAAGAGCACATGAACAAACAAGAATTCCCAGAAGAGCTCCCTATTCTTCCGTTGCGCAACAACGTCTTGTTCCCAGGAGTAGTCATTCCAATTACCGTTGGTCGAGACAAGAGCATCAAGCTCATTCAAGAAGCCAATAAAGGCGATAAAATCATCGGAGTGGTTTCTCAAAAAAACCAAGATGTCGAGGCACCTCAATTCACTGACCTACATCAGGTCGGAACAGTAGCCCAAATCATTCGCTTGCTCAAAATGCCCGACGGCAGTTCTACGGTCATTATCCAAGGAAAGCGTCGCTTTGAAATGCTTGAAGCTACCCAAACCGAACCTTACATGAAGGCGAAGGTGCGCGTGCTCACCGAACAAGCGCTAGATGCCGCCAACAAAGAACTCGAGGTCATGTTCAACACGATCAAAGACCTCGCCCTACAAATCATCCGCGAAAGCCCAAATATTCCTTCAGAAGCACAATTTGCCATTGGCAATATCGATAGCCCGAGTTTCTTGGTGAATTTCATTTCTTCGAACATGAATGCAGATGTCGCAAAAAAACAAGCGATGCTCGAAGAAATGGACATGAAAAAACGCGTGATGATGGTGCTCGAGCACCTCACCGCCGAGATCCAAGTACTCGAAATGCGCAACGAAATTCAAAATAAAGTACGCAAAGACCTCGACAAACAACAGCGCGAATACTTCTTGCACCAGCAAATGCGCACCATTCAAGACGAACTCGGCGACAACCCTCAAATTCAAGATGCCCGCGAACTTGAAAAACGCGCCCAAAATAAAAAATGGGACGAGCGCGTCGCCAAGCTTTTTGGCAAAGAGCTCGAAAAATTGCAACGCATGAACCCGCAAGGTGCAGAATACACCGTGCAACTCAACTACCTAGACCTTTTGCTCGAACTTCCTTGGAACGTCTACAGCAAAGACAAACTAGACCTCAATGCAGCCAAGCGCGTCTTGGAACGAGATCATTTTGGCCTAGAAAAAGTAAAGGAGCGCATTTTAGAATACTTGGCTGTCCTCAAACTCAAAGGCAACATGAAAGCGCCCATCTTATGTTTTTACGGACCTCCAGGAGTAGGTAAAACTTCCTTGGGGAAATCCATTGCCGAAGCATTAGGGCGCAAATACGTCAGAATGTCGCTCGGAGGGCTGCACGACGAAGCCGAAATTCGGGGTCACCGCAAAACTTATATTGGCGCAATGCCAGGGCGCATCATGCAGAATCTCAAGAAAACAGAGACGGCAAACCCCGTTTTTGTCTTAGACGAAATCGATAAACTTGGCCGCAGCAACCATGGCGACCCATCTTCGGCTCTTCTTGAGGTGCTCGACCCAGAACAAAACGGCAATTTTTACGACAACTACGTCGAAACCGAATTTGACCTCTCCAAAGTACTTTTTATAGCTACTGCCAATAACCTGCAGAGCATTCAAGGCCCACTTCTCGACCGCATGGAAATCATTGAGGTCAATGGTTACACCCTAGAAGAAAAAATCGAAATAGCCAAGCGCCATTTGTTACCTAAGCAAATTGCAGCCCATGGCATCGATAAAACAGACCTCCTCATCGACAAAAAATTGTGGCAACAAATCATTGAATCTTACACCTTTGAATCTGGTGTCCGAGGGCTTGATAAAATTGTCGCAAAGCTTGTGCGCAACCGCGCGCGTCAAATTGCCATGGAAGAAACTTTTGAACCTAAATTGTGTTCCGAAGATCTATTTATATTCTTAGGCGCGGGCCGCATGCGCACCAAATACGACAACAACGACGTCGCTGGTGTGGTAACTGGCTTGGCCTGGACGGCCGCAGGCGGAGACATTTTATTCATAGAAAGCCTCATTTCCAAAGGAAACGGTAAATTAAGCCTCACAGGTAACCTCGGAGAGGTCATGAAGGAATCTGCGGTCATTGCACTGGAATACCTCAAAAGTCATCACGACATCCTAGCGCTCGATCCAGAAGTTTTTGCGCAATACAACGTGCACATCCATGTTCCTGAAGGTGCCACTCCTAAAGATGGCCCAAGTGCTGGTGTCACGATGCTCACCGCACTCGCCTCATTGTTCACACAGCGAAAAGTCAAGAAAAACCTCGCCATGACGGGTGAAATCACCTTGCGCGGCGACGTCTTGCCCGTTGGCGGTATCAAAGAAAAAATCTTAGCTGCAAAGCGCGCTGGCATCACCGACCTTATTTTATGCAATAAAAACAAACAAGACGTCGATGAGATTCCAGCGGTCTACCTCAAGGGCCTCAAAATCGACTACGTCAGCAAAATGTCTGAGGTGCTGCAATTGGCCTTGCTTCAAGAAAAAGTAAGCGAACCCAAAACACTACACCTCACCCCTAAAAAATAATGACCGAGGCACCAAAGCAGCTTATAGTCTATGACGGTGTTTGCATACTTTGCAACCGTTATATTCAATACCTGCTTCGCATTGATCGCAAAGCGCAGTTTACATTTAGTACGTATCAAGGACTACCTGCTTATATAGAAAAGGATGCCAAGCAACTTCCTTTCCAAGAATCTGTTTCTTATCTACGAGATGGCATCTGGTGGCAGCAAAGCAGTGCGGCCCTGATGATTTACAAAGATGTCTTTGGTCGTTTTCATTGGTCGCAACTAGCCTGGTTAGTTCCGCGCGTTTTGAGAGACTTTATTTACCGCAGCGTTGCTAAAAATAGGTACCGTTGGTTTGGCAAACACCATTCTTGCTTGCTTCCAGACCCCGCATTTCAAGACCGTTTTATTGGCTAAAATATTGTAAATTGGAGGCTTAAAATACCTGCCATGCCCACATTTTATTTTTCTGTAGCATTCCTTGCCCTACTCAATTGCTCCTCATTTTTGGCCCAACAAATGCCAAAGCCATCTGAGGTGGAAATTGCAACGCTCCCTAATTGGGCGCAACTCATGTATGGCGCACAGCCAAATATTTACGAAGTTCAAAATGCCTACGAGGCCTATTACCGCACCGCTCATTTTGTCAAGAACTATCACACGCAATACTACAAGCGCTGGATCCGTCAATACCAATATTTCGTCAACGATCATGGCTTCATCATTGAGCCCAGCGCACAAGAGCAGCAACTGCAAGCGCAAGCATATCTTAAAAAACAAGCAAAACAAACCAAAACTTCTAATTGGAGCGTAGTGGGCCCCATCACCAATTTCCAGGAAGGGCTCGCTCAAGGATCAGGGCAAACCAATGTCTATAGTTTCGATCAATGTGCTGGCCAGCCGAACACTTGTTATTGCGGCACAGAGCCTGGCGAGGTTTACAAAAGCGTCAATGGTGGGCTTAATTGGCAACTTGTCTCCAAAACAATTGATTTTGGTTCGGGCGTTACAGCAGTAGAAGTGCATCCGGCAAATGCCAATTTTGTTTTGGCTGGCGGCAACAACGGTATATTTCTGAGCATTGATGGCGCGCAAACCTGGACCAACACCCTCCCTAGTACTGGTTTGAATGTCAACGAGATTTACATCTTGCCAAATAACCCAACGATCATCTTAGCCGCCACCGACAAAGGATTGTACCGCAGCACAGACGCTGCTCAAACCTGGAACCCACTCTTTAACAATAAATGCTATGACATCAAACAAAAACCAGGCAGTGCCCAAACACTTTATTTGCTTAAAAACAATCCCCAACTGATTCGCTGCGAGTTTTTTGTATCGACAGACGCTGGCCTTACTTGGACCTTGCAAGACGCTGGCTGGTACAATTCCACTGACCCAGCGCGCGTCGATGGCGGCGGCCGCTTGGCCGTAAGCGCCGCAGACCCGGCGCGAGTTTATGCCTATTTAATTGGCGAATCCAAACCGAACGACGTCGGTTACATTGGTTTATACCGCAGCAATGATTCAGGTCAAAATTGGACTTTACCAAATGGCCCAGTGGGAGGCCCTTACAGCACCACGCATATGAACTTAGCTCAAGGCACGCCTACCTGGAATTATCACCAAGGATTTTACAATTGTGCTTTACTCGCTAACCCAAATAACGCAGACGAACTTTTAATTGGCGGCCTGAACCTTTACCGCAGTACCGATGGTGCAGCAAGTTTTGCTTCGGTATCGGGCTATGTCGGCGGGCCCTTGAATTTACATGTAGACAACCAAGATTTCAGGGTTATAGGCAACCAGACCTGGATCACAACAGATGGCGGTATTTACCGCAGCACTGATTTTGTGAATTCGCAACCCGATTTTTATATGTCTGGCGTTCATGGCTCAGACTATTGGGGTTTTGACAACGGCTGGAACGAAGATGTTTTGGTTGGAGGTCTTTATCACAACGGCAATTTGGCATATCACGAAAATTATGGCGCAGGCAACTTTTTGGAATTAGGTGGTGGGGAAGCCCCAACCGGTTACGTCAATCCAGGAGACAATAAGCTTACTTATTATTCTGACATCAACGGCAAGCGTATTCCAACCACCCTCGACGGCGCCATTCATAATGCCTCTTTTGGCATTGATCCGAACGAAAGTTATTGGGCGGCACAATCTACAGAGCTCGTTTTTCATCCGAATTGTTATTCAATTGCCTTCACCGGTAAAGAGCACCAACTCTTTAGAACAACGGACCAAGGAGCTTCATTCGAACTCGTTCAAACATTCGGCTCCAATCCAAATGAGCGCATCAACTATATTGAGATTGCCTCAGACAACCCAAGCGTCATGTACCTCAATCAGAAGGCCGCAAGTGGCAGCATGGGCAAGCTCTGGAAAACGAACGATGCTGGCCTAACTTGGTCTCAACTCACCATACCGGCAGGCAACTCCAGTAGAATGTTACTCGCGCTCAATCCGAACAATGCGCAAGAGTTATGGTTGGCCTACCCTAGCGGCGCCAATGGTTTTAAAGTATTCAAAACAACAAATGGTGGTGACAGCTGGAGCAACCTCACAAGTAGCCTACTCAACAACGAATCTGTGCAATCTTTGGTGCACATCGCCGGTACCGATGGCGGCATTTATGTAGCCACCAATAAAGCAGTGTATTACCGCAATAACCAAACAAATTTCAGTTTGGAAAACAACGGTCTGCCGCTATTTACAAATGGCAATATCCTAAAGCCTTTCTATCGCGATCAAAAAATCCGCTTGGCAAGCTACGGCAAGGGTATTTATGAAAGCGACCTCGCCGAAAACCCATCAGAGGTTTTGGCGCGCATTACCGTCAATCAGCTCAGCCAAACAGCTATTTGTGCCATAGACTCGTTCTACTTCGATGATTACTCATTCTTGAGTCATCAGAATGCAACATGGCAATGGAGTTTCCCAACAGGGAGCCCGAGCACTTCAAATTTGCGCAATCCGGCCGTCTATTTTCAGAATGCGGGCCAACACCTCGCCATCCTTCAAATCACCGATGCCAATGGCCATACCGATACTGATTCGCTCTATGTCGAACTTTCGTTCTATGCATTTCAGACTGGTATTCAAGAAGATTTTCAGCAGCAGTTTTTACCACAAGGCTGGAGTGTGGTGGATCACAACGGCAACGGCACCTGGACGCTCTCTACAAGTGCAGGTGGTTTTGGTAATTCTAGTCAAGCGACCTTCTTTAATAATTACGACATCGATTCACAAGGGAGTTACGATGATTTAGTGCTGCCGCTAGAAACCAGTAATTTATCTGCTCAGCCCTATCTCTATTTTGATGTCGCTTATGCGCGTTGGGGCAGCGGCTATTCTGACACTTTGCAAGTAGTGGTGTCTACGGATTGTTTTGCAAGTGAGCAAGTCTTATATTTCAAAGGAGGTGAAATCTTAGCAACCTCTCCTGACAACCAAAGTTTTTTTACACCAACCAACGACCAATGGCGCAAAGATTCTGTTGATCTAAGTGCATTTGCCAATCAAGGCAATTTACAGATTGCATTTAGAAACATCGGAGATTGGGGCAATTGTATTTATTTGGACAACATCAATATCGGCTCCATGGCCAACCTCACAGAAGTCGCACCAACTAAAAGGACAATTTACCCTAATCCGACTTGCCCAGGAAGCATCGTACATTTGAGTGGCCCAGCAGCTAGTTTTGTTCGCTTGCTAGACATGAAAGGCAAAGAAGTATTCCGCATGCAAACAGATACTGAAATTCAATTACCTCTAGACCTAAAGGCCGGTACTTATTTGCTGCAGGTTCATTCAGGCGAACTCATCAGCAATCATTCCATTATTGTAATTGATTAACAGCGGCAATACGCAGAAAGATTTCGTGGATTTGGCATAATTTATGATATTTGCACAGAAAATCATTTTTATGCGCTTTTTACTCGTTTTTGTTTTAAGTCTTTTTAGTATCAATGCCATGGCGCAAGATGCGAAAGCACAAGGAATCCTCGATAAATTATCGACCAAAATGAAGGGGATGAAATCCTTCTATATAGAATTCAATGCGAGTGTCAAAAACAGCACCACCGGAACCAACGAAAACGAAATCGGAAAAGGTTGGGTAAAAGGAAATAAATTTTATGCATCTTACGGTGAAAACACCATGATTTGCAATGGCGTTAAAACCTGGACGATTGTCAAAGACGAACGCTCTGTTTACGAATCCGATGCCAGCGCCGATGACGAAGAGTCTATTAACCCAAAGCGCCTCATGACCATTTGGGAAACCGGCTTCAAAAACAAATACGACCACGAAGACAAACTCAATGGCGAAGCCGTTCACGTCATTAATTTATACCCGAAAGTACCGTCAAAAGCAGAATACCACACCATCATTTTGTACATCTCCAAAACGGGCAACGAGCTCCTGAAAGCGAGCATGAAAGCCAAAGATGGCACCACCATGACTTACGTTGTCACAAAATTTACAGCAAACCCAGACATCGACGACACCAAGTTTGTCTTTGACAAAAAGAAGTATCCAGGTTATCCGGTTATCAAGGATTAATTAGCGCTTTAGCAAGCGATCCAACTCGCGCTTGTCGTCTTTTTCTTTGAGGTCATGACGCTTGTCGTGGAGTTTTTTACCAGTAGCACAAGCAATCTGTATTTTTACCCAGCCCTTTTCTGACAAAAAGAGTTTGAGTGGCACGAGCGTATGCCCTTTGATTTTCAAGAACTTCTCAATACGGATGATTTCTTTGCGCTGTAAAAGCAACTTGCGGTCTGCGCGCGGCTTGTGATTATAAAAAGAGCCGTTTTCGTATTCGGTAATATGCATGTTGCGCAACCACACCTCCCCTTTATCAAATAAGCCATAAGACTCTAAAATACTGGCCTTTCCGTTGCGGATACTCTTGATTTCGGTACCGGTCAGGACAATTCCTGCTTCGAAAATTTCATCTAAATGAAATTCGAATCGAGCGCGTTTGTTGCGGATATTGAGTTCCTTGTTGGCCATATGTGCAAAGTTACTAATTTTAAGCCATGCAAATTCCGTCGATTTACTTAGAGCAAGCCGTTGATCAATTAGCGAGTTTACCTGGCGTTGGGCGCAGAACAGCGCTGCGCTTAGCTTTAGACCTCCTCAAGCGAAACGATCTCGAAATCGATGATTTTGTAAGCGCCTTAAGTGCTCTCAAAGACAAAGTACTGCGGTGTGAGAGTTGTGGCAATATCAGCGATACGCCGGTTTGCGGCATTTGTAGCAATCCCAAACGCGACCCAAATATTATTTGCGTAGTAGAAGACATCCGTGATGTTATGGCCATTGAGTCTACAAGTACTTACAATGGCTTGTATCATGTTTTAGGTGGCCTGATCTCGCCAATGGATGGCATTGGCCCACAGAATTTAAATGTGGCGAGCTTGCCTGCCCGCATAGAAAAAAGTCAGCCCAAAGAAATTATTTTGGCGCTTAGCCCCACCATGGAGGGCGATACCACGAACTTTTACATCTATAAAAAAATCAAAGCATACGAGCTTTTAGTTACCCGCATTTCTAGAGGAATTGCCGTTGGCTCAGAATTGCAGTACGCAGACGAACTCACACTTGGACGCAGCTTGCAACAGCGCCAAGTATTTGATTTTGCTCAATAAATGGAAAGCTGACTTTTTAGTCGATCTTGAAGACCCGTGTTTTCTTTTTGAGGTAGCGCATGCCGTAGCCAAACACCACAATGAAAAGGGCCATGCCAATAAGCGCCCATTTATTGGGTTCGAGCACACCAAGAATATAAGTTTGGAACAAAAGCAAGACCCATGCAGTGGTCATGGAAGCTGCCCAGCCTGAATATTCGTTTTCAAGAACTACTTTAATGGAAAACGGCTGCGGATTGGCTTTGAATTTCCAAAAAGCAGGCAATAAAAGTGGCGTTTGGCTTTTCCAATCTAGATAAGCCTGACCAAATTTACGGGTCAAAAATTGTTCTTCTGCATAAATGATAAGGCGGTAATAAGCCACGAACAAAATAAGGAACAATGGCACCAACCAATCAATACCTGTGAAAACAGCCCAGCCAATATAGGTGGTGATGTTGCCAAGATACAACGGATGGCGCACCATTGAGTAAATACCGGTAGAGTTGACTGCCTCTGCAACTTGTTCGTCGCGGTTACGCCCTGAGGTGTGCGCAGCGCGCTTGCCCACCGCAAGTGCTCGGATGATGTGCCCAAGGATAACCAGGCCGATTGCCGTGATGGTGTAATTCGGATTGAGCCAATTTTGGTACATTGGAAAGAAATGCATCAGGATAAACGCGGCAAGAAAAAACAAGACAGGGATTTGCCCACGGTACTTAAAAAACTGATTTCCTAGCTTTTCCAATTGATTTTGCTCAGACATTGGCGAAAAATTTGTATATTTAAAGAATGGCAAATGTAACAATAAATCTCGGGGTCAATGAAAGAAAAATACAAGCTTGAGTTCCTCCTCAAAACCAATCCGCGCGTTCTGGACAAGCTCATTAGCACGCCAGATGGCTTAGGTGATTGGTTTGCCGACGACGTCAGGGTCAACGATGACATCTACACTTTTGAATGGGATGGCAACGCAGAACCTGCTCGCCTCATACAACTCAAAATGAATTCAAAAATTCGCTTCCAATGGCTCGAAGACGAAGAAGATGGCCTAGACACCTTCTTTGAACTCGCCTATGTTGTAGACCCCATGACCAACTCCGTCATTCTCCACATCACCGACTTTGCCGCCCCCTCTGATCAAGAAAGCAGTCAGGCACTTTGGCATCAAGCCATCTCTGACCTCAAACGCATCATCGGCGCCTAACACTGCGCTTTTGTCCGGCTTAGGTTTGGGCATAATTGCTTAAATTTGCCTAAATATTTCGCTTGAAACGTCTTGTTCTATTTAGTCTCAAGTCTTTTACCGGACCATTTATCGTGACGCTCCTGATCTCGATGTTCATGCTCATCATGCAATTTTTTTGGGTCTACATCGATGACCTCATGGGCAAAGGTTTAAATGTATGGGTTATTTTAGAACTCCTTATGTACGTTTCAGCAAGCCTTATTCCACTTGCATTACCTCTTGCTATCCTGCTTTCATCGCTCATGACCTTTGGTAACCTTGCCGAACACAACGAGCTTACCGCACTCAAAGCAAGTGGTTTTTCCTTACTTCGCATCATGCGGCCGCTCATCGTCATTGTTGTACTTATTTCCGCATCGACTTTCTTTTTTGCCAACTACGTGATTCCAGCAGCAAACCTCAAATGGCACACTCTTATCTACGATATTCAAAACAAGAAAATTGCCACCATCCTTACGCCAGGTGTATATTCCAAACACTTTGAAGGTTATGCCATTAAAATCGATTCTTTATCTGGCAATCAGTGTTTGGGTGTCACGATCCACGACTACACCCAACCTACCCAATTGCGCACTGTGAGAGCAAAAGAAGCGAACGTTTATAAATCAGTCAATGGCCGCTATGTCTTTTTGAATCTTAAAAATGGCCACATCTTAGAAGAACTCGACATTCAAAACCCACAGTATACCGCTGCAAACACTGTCGGCAACCCTTCTGGACGCCCATCAAGGGTTTCAAAATTTGACCAAGGGGTCTATAAACTCGACCTTGAAGGGCTAGACCTCAATCGCTCCAAAGAAGATTTATTTACCGATAAATACGAAATGCTCAATGTCTTTCAAATAGACGAAGCCATAGACTCCATTCGTGCCAAGAAAGCACATTTAAAAAATAATTTTGTCAAGCAAAGCACGCTCGGCTTTATGAGCCTCAATCAACACCTCCCCCAAACCACCGTTCACGATCCAAGTTTAGTTACGCAAGGCACTGAAGTGAGCAAAGCTATTGAGTTCCATCAACTCGCGCCCCCTGACCAACAATTAGCCTATAACTTGGCGCTATCCAAGATCAGACGCAATCAACAACAATTAGACAACCAACAACAATTTTTAACAACCCTTGACCGCGAAACCGACCTATATTGGATAGAATTTCACAGAAAGTTTGCACTTACTTATGCTATTATTGTTTTGTTCTTTGTTGGGGCACCATTAGGAGCACTCATCAAAAAAGGCGGATTCGGAGCCCCCGTCGTGATTGCCGCACTTATCTTCTTGGTCTATTTCATCATGAGCTCTGTTGGTGACAACCTAGCAGATACTGGCTCTGTAGCACCAGCCGTCGGCATGTGGATGGCAGCGGTAATATTTACGCCTGTCGCCTTTTTCTTCACTAGGAAAGCACTTTCTGTTTAAATTATATTGCCTTGAAAATCCTCGTCGTTAGTCATAAACCACCCTACCCCATCTTAGATGGAGGCTGTTTGGCCATGGCTAGGCTTTTACAAGACCTACTCACTTTGGACCACGTCAAAGAGGTACACTACCACACTTTGAGTACACAAAAACATCCGTTTGTTGGAGACGCTTTTCCTGTTCATCCAAAACTTAGTGTACAAGCGCATACCATCGACACGAAAGTCACATTTTTAGGGGCTTTAACGAGCTTGATCAAACAAGAGTCGTATAATTTAAAACGCTTCGAGAAGGATGACATCCTAGTGTCAATCAAAAAAGAACTTCAAGTCACAGCTTTTGACTTCGTTATTTTTGAAAGTCTTTATGCAGCAGTTTATGCCAGTGCCTTGAGGCCCTACTGCAGTGCGAAATTCATCTATCGCTCGCACAACATTGAACATCAAATCTGGAAAGACCTCGCTCACAACACAAAGAATTTACTCAAGAAATGGTACTTCCAACAATTAGCCTATACACTCAAGTGGGCAGAAAGAAGCATCTGGAGTGAAGATCAAGGGGGCTTAGATCTTATTTTGGCGATTTCAGACTCCGATTTGATACAAATGGAGAATCAAACGCTTAGCGCTTGTCGTTATCTACCTGCGTCTTTGTCAAAACCATCGGTTCAGAGCAACTTAACTCCCCAACGACTCTGTTTTTTGGGTGCATTTAATTGGCAGCCCAATGTAGAAGCCGTAGATTGGTTTTTGACCCAAATTTTTCCAAAACTATTGACGCGTTTTCCAAAACTAGAGTTCCACATTGCCGGCAAAGGTTCTGAACTCCAAAAACACTGGCAACAACCCGGTGTGCAGATCCACGGTTTTGTGCCCGATTCTTCTGCGTTTATTGCTGCACACGGTATTTTTGTGGGTTGTTTGCAATCCGGATCAGGGGTTAAAATGAAAATTTTAGAAGCCATGAGTGTTGGGGCGCCAATTGTGTTTAGCGACAAATCTACAGACGGACTTCCTTCTTTTCCAGATGAACTCAACATGACCTCCGAACAAGCATTTTTGAACGATTTAGAAAATTTAATCCTGCAACCAAATACCTTGCAAGACCGCGCTCAATTTTGCTCACGCTTTTTTGAACGTCATTTTGAATCCAAACAAGTGCAAAGACAACTCCTTCAAATACTCGAAGAACTTCAAAATAATCGCTAATATTGCTGCATGCTCTTGAATTTACTTTTTATACTCGGTATTGTTTTTCTGCTTTATAGCTACCTGATTTATCCTTTTTTGTTGAAGTATTTACTTCAGAAAAAACAAGATGTCATCAGCTACCCGATTACTGGTGTTTTACCTCCCCTGAGCATTGTTATTGCCGCACATAACGAAGAAAAGGTACTCAGAGAAAAACTGGAGTCTATCTTAAATAGCAACTACCCTCAAGATCAGATTGAAGTATTGATTGGCATAGATGCCAGCACCGATTTTAGCTCACTCATCGCCGAAGAATATCAGAAGCACTTTGCCTCGTGCCACGTATTTAATTTCGACCAAAGACAAGGCAAAATTAAAATTGTCAATGCGCTCGTGCCCAAGGCCAGTCATCAGCTCATTGTTTTAACTGATGCCAATGTGCTATTCACAGAACAAACGCTATTTCAATTGCAAGCACCATTTGCCGACGCTACCATTGGCTTAGTCGATACCACCATGAAGCACTATGGCCTCAAAAATACGGGTATTTCTATGCCTGAATCTACTTACATCGCAGGTGAAGTTTTGCTCAAAGAAGCTGAAGGCAAACTTTGGGGCGCTATGATGGGGCCATTTGGCGGTTGCTTTGCTTTTCGCAAAAGTTGTTTTGAGCCCATTCCGGAACATTTCTTAGTCGATGACTTCTATGTCAACATGACTTGCATAGAAAAGGGCTACCGTTGCATCACACAAACGGAAGCTATTGTTTTGGAAGATGTGTCTAATGACCTGCTCATTGAGTTCAAGCGCAAAATCCGTATATCATCTGGTAATTTTCAAAATCTAAAGCGATTTTGGCGCTTACTACTTCGGTTCAATGCGGTTTCATTCACGTTTTTTTCGCACAAGGTACTGCGCTGGATTCTCCCTATATTTTTAGTCGCCATGACGCTGCAAATTCTGCAAAAACAAGAGAGTTCCTGGTTTTATCAAGCCCTATATTTTATATTGCTCTTGATCCCGATTTCTTTTGTGGTAGATTACCTTTCGCGCAGACAAGGCACGCATCTGGTTTGGTTGCGCTACGTCATTCACTTTGTGAGTATGAATGTGGCACTGCTCATTGGTTTATTTCGCTTTTTTGGAGGCATCCGCTCTTCTGTTTGGCAACCGACCAAGCGTCATCAGTAAGTTTTTTGTATCTTTGCAGTCTAATTACGCCTGCGTCTTGTAAGTTGCCTCCCTTCCTACTCTTCTCACGGCACTTATTCTCTTAACGCAATTAAATGGCTAAATCCAAAGAAACCTTCTCCAAGAAGGAAAAAGAAAAACTCAAAGCAAAAAAGAAAAAAGAAAAATTAATCCGTTCTGAGGAGCGCAAAGCCAATGCAGGCGGAGGCGGCCTAGACAGCATGATGGCATACGTAGACGAATTTGGCCGCATCGTCGATGCCCCAATTGATCCAAGTACACGCGTAGAAATCGATGCAGAAAGCATTGAAATTGGCATTCCACGTCGCGAAGAAAGCGACGAAGACGACGCCGCAGACACTGGCACCGTTATTTTCTTCAACGATTCAAAAGGCTATGGCTTCATCAAAGACAAAGCGAGCGGAGAAAATATCTTTGTGCACGCAGCCAATCTTTCACAACCTATAGCAGAACGCGACGAAGTGAGTTTCGAGAAAAGCAAAGGTCAGAAAGGCTGGGTTGCCCTCAATGTCAAGCTCATCCCAAAAGCTTAGTCTTTCAAGTAAGTTGGCATCATGCCAAATCCAAATCTAGGCAAATTAGCTTCGGTGAGTAGCAAAATAACAACATCAAATTCTTTCACCGAGGCTTTGTAATCTTTTACGTCCTTGAGGTAGGTTGTTGCTTTACCCGGCACCAACCTTTCGTGGTTATAATACCAAAATTCACCACCCTCAAACACGTGTTGCATCATGCCCCAATTGTACATTCCGTAGTAAAAGCTGTCCCCAATTACCAACACTTTAGGAGCATTTTTTCCTGCAGACAACGGCTTGACTTCAAATTTAGGGTAAGCCATTTTCAAATCTGGAAGGTCTCTAAGCAAGTTCATGCCTAGTTCGATATCGTCGTCGCGGTCGCGGGGCTTTGCATCTTGCTCTATGCCCAAAAGTTTAAGTGTGGGCAATGGTTTTTGTGAAAGCGCACTGACTTGCTTGATGAGCGAATCTGCCACTAAATACTCTCCATAACTACTCCAATGAATTCCCGTTTTAGGATACAAAGGATATGGCGCCGATGCTTTCATTTTTAAAAACCAATCTTGCACATCAAAAAGCGGAATCTTTTCTGCCACAAGCTTTCTGATAAAATCGGGGTAATTCCTGCCTGTGCTTAGGTTGTAGCGGTATACATCAGGCATTTTATCTGGATAAAACGAACCTTTACCAGGTGCAATACACACCAGAAGTTCCTTTCCACTTTGCTTGAGGTCGCGCTGAACCAAAGCCAGCGTTTGCACGAGTTCATTGATCGAATCTAGGCCAATGTAATCCTGACCAGAAGCAGCCAACAGATAACCTTCTTCGAATAAATAGCCGTGTTTTCCGACTATTACGCCATTAGCTTGGTATTCACCAAACAGCCTATCAAATACTTCGTTGTAGAAACGCACCATAAATGGGCGTAAACCGAAGTGTTCACTGATGTATTTTTCTTGGCCTTCTTGAAATTTGGCTGTACGCCAATGCGCTGAAGAGAATTTGATGTTTTCTGAACTAGGCTGCGCACCACCGAGCGGTTTGGGCTCAAAAATGTGTTCGTTTTGCTCTAGCCAAGGCAATAAAAGCAGCGCGAGCACCAATCCAAATAGTGCATTCTTCAAAATGGTATTTTTTGGTGCTACTTTCATCAGAAGCGGTAATAAATGAAAGGGTTTAGGTTAGATGCCGAGAGAAAGACAATACTCAAGAATAACAATCCAATTGTGATGAGCGTTAGGATTGCAGATTTTGTGATAGATAAAGAAGGATTTTCAATGATTAAAAAGTTACTTACCCTTTGGAAAATACGAGATCTCCCCAATATGGAAAATAAAATCGCTAAGAGGAATATAACATAAAAGCTATTATTTAAATCAATGAATTTAATATATTCAAAATCAAATAGTTGAATATAGAATGTTTTGGCGCTTTCCCAACTTTCTAAACGGAACAAGACCCAGGCCAGCGCCACCACAAAAAACGTAAATATAGCGGCAGGCACCTTACCTATTTTTTCTAATAAATTCAATAAGAACAAACGGTCTAAAATCAAGAAAAAACCATGAAAGGCACCCCACAATACAAAATTCCAAGAAGCACCGTGCCAAAGACCCGAAACCAAAAACACCAACCACAAATTGAAATACAAGCGCCATTTGCTACCTACTCTATTTCCACCTAAAGGAATATATAAGAAATCGCGCATGAAGGCACCTAGCGTGATGTGCCAACGGCGCCAAAACTCGGTAATGCTTCCCGAACTGTAAGGCGAGTCAAAATTTTCTGGAAAGCGAAAACCCATCATGCGGGCAAGGCCTATAGCCATGTCGGAATAGCCCGAAAAATCAAAATAAATCTGAAAAGTATAAGCCAAAATACCCACCCATGCTTCGTCGAAACTGAGGGCGCTGAGCTCGCCACCCATATAAAAATCGGCTTGTTTAGCGAGTACATTCGCAATTAGGACTTTTTTGGCAAGCCCAATACTAAAGCGAAACAAACCAATGATACGGTCGTCGGGCGTTTCGGTGCGAGCCACAACCTGCTGTGCTACGCTTTTAAAGCGAATGATGGGCCCTGCAATGGCATGCGGAAAAATCAGTTTGTAAAGCAAATATTGCGTGGGCTTTTCAAAAGGTGCGTGGTCTTGGCGGTAAACTTCTATAGCATAGGTAAGGGTCTGAAACGTAAAGAAGGAAATACCAATCGGCAACGCAACGCTCGTCCAATTCAAAGCAGTCATGCCCAATTCTGCTAAGACCTGATTGACGTTTTCAATGAAAAAATTAGCGTACTTAAAGTAGGCCAAAAGCCCCAAGTTCAGCGTTAGCGAAACGGCCAACAAAAGTTTCCTGCGTTGCGGCTTGTTACTTTGATAAAGGGCTCGAACCAAATAGAAATCGATTAAACTCGTGCCCAGTACCACGTACAAAAAGTTGGGAGCGCCCCAGGCATAAAATAAAATGCTCACCAAAAGGGCCCAATAGTTTTTCCAGCTTTGTGGCAGCAGCACATAGACCAACATGAAAACCGGCAAAAAGTACAATAAGAAGAGGATACTGCTGAAAACCATTTCTGTGCTCGAAAATACATAATTCTTAGCAATTCATTAAATTCAATTTACCTTTGCAACATGAAAGTAGAACTGATGTCTCCAGCGGGTTCTTACGAAGCCCTAATGTCGGCCATTCAAGCAGGCTGTGATGCTGTTTATTTTGGCATCGAACAGCTCAATATGCGCGCCCGCTCCTCGAATAATTTCACCTTAGAGGACCTCCAAAAAATTGCAGCAATCGGAAAAGAGCACCAAGTCAAAATGTACTTGACGCTCAATACCATTTTGTATCAGCACGACATGAACCTCATGAAAACAATCGTGCAAGCCGCCAAAACCGACGGAATTAACGCCGTGATTGCCTCAGATTTTGCAGTCATGCAATTTGCCAAATCGATTGGCATGCCCGTTCATATTTCTACTCAGGCCAATGTAACCAATGTAGAAACCGTTGCGTTTTTTGCCACGTTTGCCGATGTTGTGGTGCTGTCAAGGGAGCTTTCGCTCAAGCAAATTGCTGAAATCTCAAGAGAAATTGAAAGACAACACATCACAGGGCCAAGTGGCAACTTGGTGCGCTTGGAGATTTTTGCACACGGCGCGCTTTGCATGGCTGTTTCGGGCAAGTGCTACCTGAGCCTACACTCCCACTTTGCGAGTGCCAACCGCGGTGCCTGCATTCAAAATTGCCGCCACAGCTACATTGTCACTGACAAAGAAGACGGCACCGAATACGAGCTCGACAACGAATATATTATGTCGGCCAAAGACCTCTGCACCATTGATTTTATCGATCAAATCATCGAAGCGGGTGTCAGTGTGCTTAAAATAGAAGGCCGTGGCCGCGCCTCAGACTACGTTTACACCACCACCAAGTGCTACCGCGAAGCACTAGACAGTCTAGGGACAGACGCCTACAACCCAAGTGCCATCGAAAATTGGAAAGAAAGATTGAGTACCGTATTTAACCGCGGTTTCTGGGATGGCTATTATTTGGGGCGCCAAATGGGCGAATGGTCGAAGGTGCCAGGTTCTTTGGCTACCCAAAAGAAAATTTACATCGCCAAGGGTCTTCATTACTACGACAAAATTGGCGTTGCTGAATTTGATTGCGAGGCCTACGGACTCAAGATTGGCGATCAGGTAATTGTCACGGGCCCCACTACTGGCTACATCGAAAGTACCATTGAAAACATCCATATTGAAAGTGGCGCAGTCAATGAAATTGAAAAAGGACAAGTGTTCAGCATCAAACTAGACCAGAAAATACGGCCTTCAGACAAACTCTATAAAATGGTCAGCGAATGATCCAAGTGAGCCAACAACGCGAGCGCTGCATTGGCTGTAATGCCTGCGTAGAAGCAGCCCCACAACGCTGGCGCATCAGTAAAAAAGATGGCCGCTGCACCCTTGTTGGCGGCAAAGAAAAACGCGGTTTCTATACCATCAATCTCCCCGATTTCGAAAAAGAAGAAAACGAACTCGCCGCCAAAAACTGCCCAGTGAATATCATTTGGGTGAAGGAGTTGTGATACTATTTGATCTCAAACGCCAAATTGTCTCGATTGAGCTCGTAATACTTGAGTAAAGCATCCTGAAAAACAGTATCGCTTGCCATTTTTTGAAAGAGGAGTTGCTGATAAAAATGAATTGGTTGACGTTTTTTGCCACTTGAGATTTGCTCGGACATTTCCATTCGATGCTGTTCAAAAACCTGTTCAATTAATGAAACCTCTTTGTCAAAATCAGTAAATATCGCTTCGTAACAAAAGGCCGCCAACAAATGAAATTGTGCACTATTTGCCAATTCTTGCTGACCATTAATACCAATACAAATATGCGTTTGGATTTTCCCTTTTGGTGTAATGGAATCAATCAAGAAAAATCTGGAAGCGACTTCAAAAAATTGAGCTTTTGAAAATTGAGCTTTTGGATGCCCTACTCCGCTTGCATCAATGGCGTTCATCATGCTCAGCAAATTCGTGCACAATGTTGAATCCATAAAAAGTAAACGCGAGTATTCCGCTTTCAATTCGAGGGTATCAGGATACAAAGCAAAGAGCTTTTTTCTGGCCTCTGCCTGATCTGCAGCATGAATTAGTGGTGTGTTCAATATGATGTAATCAAAACGTCTTTTGTAGGCGCTGTAAGCACTTTTCTTTGCATGTGAAGCCATTGCTGCTGCTTTTTGCATGCCGTTTTGCTCGAAAGTTTGAATGTCGATATGGAGTTGTGAAGCAATTTGACAATGGTGTTGTATTCTCAGTATCTCTTCTTCTTTTGGCGTTTGAATCGCCAACGGAGTTGCTCCTCGATACAAGTTCAAGTAAGCCTCCCCTTTCTGACACTCACCAAGAATACAATGGATGTGCATCATGTTCCAATAATCCGCATCGGTAGACACCTTGATCTTTAAATAGGCATCAATTGAACTGCGCAGCAAGGCGGTGTCTTTTCGACTCAGATAAACTTGATAATAAGCCAAGCCTAAATCTTTGTAATAAACGTCGAGATTGGATGTGAATGGCGTGGTGTCTAAGGTAAGTAACTCGTTCAGGATGTCATTGACAATGCTAGAATCTAGCACCGTGCAAGTCGGATGCTGCTTTTGATTTCTGTATATTTTGTAGTCTGTTGTTTGAGCGCAAATTACCCCTCCAAAAAGAACAAAAAAGAAGAGTAATGTTGTTTTCATTTTTTATTATTCCACAACCAATCGTTGACTCGTAAGCTGCACACCATCTTTGTTGATCAATTTGAGAAGATACAATCCTGGGGTGAGATTAGTCTCTAGACATTGGTTAAAACCTGAATTCAAGATCTCTTGAGTGAAGACTTGCTGCCCATTCAAATTAAAAATCGCAAGCACTTGCCCTGCGTCAAGCGGTGCTTCTATGGTGAATTTACCTGCACTTGGGTTGGGATAAACGGCGAGTGCGATGCTAGGGTTTTCTTCGATGCCCACAAGACTCGCGACATCGCATTCGAGGTAATTTCTAGAGGACGTTGTGCCGATGCCTAGTTGGCCGGTATAGTTTGCGCCGACTGTACACAAACCCAAACTGTCACTTGAAATGGCAATGGCATGCATGCCATAAAGTTGATTGCCACTCGGTGCACCTTCAGCAAGGGCAATACTATTGATATTTGTAGAAGAAACCGTGAGTGGATATGGCATGTTTTGAGACTGGGTGGTGCCAATAGAAAGCGCTCCTAAGCCATTGAAACCCCATGAAAAAGAAGTTGCATCTGTTAAGGTGCCATAGGCAAAACTTGATCCAGCTGTAATTTGATTCCAATTTGTTAGGGTTCCGAGTTGTGTGGGTACGTTTCTGTCTTGGGTGTCTCCTTGCCCTAACTGGCCATTCCCATTGAAACCCCAAGTCCAAGCGGTACCGTCTTGTGTAATAGCAGTTGAAAACTGAAAACCTACTGAAATAGTTTTCCAATTGAAAACCTGGTTTATTGGCAATGAGAGAGGCGTGGGAACATTCATGTCCGTGTTATTCCCTATTCCAAGTTGCCCTGATAAATTATATCCCCATGAATAAATTACATTTTGAGCAGCTTGTTCAATAATTCCAAGGCTATGAATTCCGCCAAGTGAGATTTTTTTCCAAGTATTTGACGTCCCTATTTGAACTGGGCTTAAGGCGTCGGAATTACTTGCATTACCAACTTGACCATAAAGATTGTATCCCCACATCCATAATGTGCCGTTGGTTTTTATGGCCCCGCTGTGAATTGTTCCGCAGTCTATTTGAGCCCAATCGTGGTCGGTGCCAATTTGCTGAGGCGCCGAAACATTGGTTGTATTCCCTAAACCAAGCTGACCTGAGGCATTGAAGCCCCAAGACCAAAGGGTGCTGTCCGTTTTCAATGCAAGGATATGAAAACTACCACAAACAACGTCTTTCCAATCCGAGTCTGTCCCCACTTGAATAGGAACAGTACTGCTAGAAGGTGTTGTTGCCCCGAGCTGACCATAATTATTTGCTCCCCAAGCCCAAAGCGTTCCGTCTGATTTGAGCGCCATTGTAAATTCTGTCCCTGCACTCACCTTGACCCATGTTTGAGAAAAAGCTGAGATCATCAAAACAAATGTGAAGGCAAAAGTAAAGAAGTACTTCATGAATTTTTCTTCTAAAATTACTAAATCCTTTGGTTACAAGCATGTGGATGTATAATTTAGTCTTAAAAGTTACTATTTGATTTTCTTTGCGTCTCAAACCACATGAAACAACTCTTTTTCTTTGCATTGATCAGTTTGAGTTTGGGCTTGTGCGCGCAAGTAAAAATCAATCCAAACGACTCCCTACCCGACAAGCAAAAAGCTTACGGTGTTCGCTTGCTACCGAGTGTGGTGCCTCAATTTTATGGGCTTGCGCTGGGCTTGGTGGGTTCTGATGCGATATGCAATTTACCTTACACTAAAACCACCAACGGCATCAATATCCAACTTTTTGGGATGGGCTTTGTGGCTTTATTGAATCCGAAAGAATTTTCCTACGAGGTCATGTTCAACGAAGAAAGCGGCTGGATGCTCATTCCAAGCGCAACACCAAAAACAGTGCACAACGGACTGCTCATCTCGGGTATTGGTACCACCACAGCTATTTCAAACGGTGTTGTGATCAGCGGCTTGAGTAGCATGAGTACATTAATGAATGGCCTAGCAATTACTGGGTTTCAGAATAAATACACCACAGCAAACGGCATTTGCATTGCGCTCGTCAATCAGTGCTATGCGCACAACGGTATTCAAATTGGCTTGATCAATAGAAGCACCAAACTCAAAGGCCTCCAAATTGGTCTTTGGAATATCAATGGCCAGCGAACGTTGCCTTTGATCAATTTTTAGTTCACCACTAGCCTTTGGCTTGTAAGCTTTTCGCCTTCTTGATTCAGCAACTGAAAAAGATATATTCCAGGGTTCAATTCAATATCTAAAGTTTGAGAAAACCCTGAATTCATGAGTAATTGCCTGTACACGAGCCGCCCATTCATATCAAAAAGCGCAATGACTTGCCCTGCCTCAAACGGCGCTTCTATGGTGAATTTACCACTACTTGGATTGGGAAAAACAGAAAAATCAATACTAGGATTATCATCATCTGAAGCTAAGGTAAATACGGAACAATTGAAGATGGATGTATTTGTAAAATTACCCACTCCTAAATAACCCCAAGAATTTTGACCCGCCGAACAAATCGATAGTTGATTGGACTTAATACACAAAGTATGGTAGCCAAATGGCAGGTCTGGCCCATCAAAAAAACTAGGCCCAGTAACAACTGCTACTTGGTCATAGGTCGCGCCATTGAGAGAAAGAAGTGTTGGAGAGGTGATGTTGTCGAAAGTGCCATTTCCAAATTGACCGTCGCCATTGTAACCCCAACCCCAAAGCGTTTTGTCATTTTTAAGGCCTAAAAAAAACGTGGAGCCTACATAAATTTTGGACCAATCAGCGTCTGCATCAATTTGGGTTGGCACCGTACGATCATAGTTGTCTCCAAAGCCTAAAAACCCACTATAGTTAAAGCCCCAAACCCAAAGTGAGCCATTGATGTGAATTGCGGCCGAGGTGCTATTTCCGGCACAAACGTATTGGTATAAAAAAGGGTCGTAAATAATTGGTGTATGTTGTATTGTACCTGAATTTGCTCCCCAACTGTATTGTCCCCAAAAATACAGATGACCAGCGCTATCTAAACTTAAAGAGTGTCGAGTACCGCACGATACTTGTTTCCAGTCAGAACTTGAGCCAACCTGGGTGGGTGTTTCCACCCATGAAGTAGTATCATTTCTACCGAGTTGGCCATAGTTATTTGCACCCCACGTCCATAAGGTGCCATCTGCTTTAATTGCTGCATAAAAATTGTATCCAGCAGATACAGAGACAAAATTGGAGTCTGTGCCAATCTGTTCTGGCGTATAAACAAGCTCAGGATAACTGGCATTTACATTTTTTTTACAGCCCCAGCCCCAAATAGTGCCATTGGATCTGATCGCAACGGTATAAGCTTCGGCGCAATCAACTGCGATCCAATCGTGGTAAGGCGTTTCAACTTGAATAGGAACATTATTGTACCCAAGACCAGGGCCACCATTGAAAGATGCTGTTCCTATCCCCAACTGTGCAAAGTTGTTTACACCCCAAGACCACAAAGTGCCTTCTGAATGCAGCGCCACACTAAACCCAGGTCCAACACTTACAGTTTTCCAGGTGCCTTGAGCGAGTAGCGTGCTCATTTGAGTAAAAATAAATAGTAGTGAGTAAAATGTTTTCATAGCAAGGAAATTTATCCTACTACGCAATAAACCAGGATTTGGGGGTGCTTTGCACCTATTCCCCTTGAAGTCTTCGCTTTCTTCTTTCCAATTTCTCCTGAAGCAACACATCTTTTTCTGCCTGAATTTCTTCATTGGTGCGCGGTTTGTATAAGCCGTCGAGGATACAGAGCCGCATGAGTTCGTTGGAGGTTTTGACCTGATAGGCTTTCATTAGCCTTGTGCGGATCAGATCTACGGTTTTTTTGGAGACATGAATTTGATCGGCGATGAGCTTGCTCGTAAAGCCATCACAGAGCAGTTGGAGTACTTTGAGGTCCCTATCTGAAAATCCTTTTTCGAGTTGCATCTGCTGCAAGCCATTGATGTGATGTTTTTTGCTTGCGAATGAACTTTCGGCAAAAGCACTTAGGTAAACTCCATTTTGCTGAACTTGTGTGATGGCTTCCATCATTTCGGAGAGAGAGCATTCCTTGAGTAAGTAAGATGCAGCACCCAAGCGCAGACACTCCAAGGCGATTTCAGGGTCGTCGTGCATGGAGAGCATGATTGCTTTTACGTTGGGATAGCGTGTGCTCAGCTGCTGCAAGGTCTCTACGCCATTCAGCTGAGGCATTTCGATGTCCAGTAAGACGATATCTATAGGTTGTTGTGAGAGCTGCGCTAAGAAATCTTGACCATTATTGGCAATGATGAGCAATTCAACTTGTGGATATTCTCGCAACATACTCGCCAAACCCTGGCGGACAATCGCGTGGTCGTCTACGAGTGCAAGGCGAATGGCTTCAGATTGTGGCATGCGACAGGTTTTGAATTGCCAAATAAATTTGACCTTTTTTGGAAATACAAGCAAAAGAAAGCTTTGCCTGAATTTGGGCACAGCGGTAGCCTATGTTCTGCATACCCAGACCAGTGGAGGTTGCTTGCAAGACTTCAAATTCTTGCTGCGTTAGGGCTATACCATCGTGTTCAATCAATAATTGCAGCCCGTCGTTGGCGTCTTTGAGTTCCATTCGTACAGATTTCGGATGGCTATGCTTGATCAAGTTGGTCATGAGTTCACTGGCGATGTAAAAAAAATGCGTCATGATTTGCTCATCCAAGATGATAAATTCTGGCAACTCTGACTCAAAAATAAATTTTTCGCTGAGGGCATTTGTTTTTTGTTGCCCCATGCGTTCTAATCCTTTGGCTAGGCCGAATTTCTTAAGGTAAAATGGTGTTAAATCTTTGCTAATGGTTCGGATTTCTTCAATGCTTTGCTGAATGAGTTCAATGGCATTATGGAGCGCTGTTTTATGTGTGAGCTCAGTCAAATGCGCTTCCTCAATCAGTTGTAAATTTTTCTGAGCCATTGAAAGCAAGGCGCCGAAGTCGTCGTGAAGGATCCGGGCAATTTTACCGCGTTCACTCTCTTGGGTAGCAACTGTAAGCGCAAGTTTGTCATTATGTTGCCGGTCAATTTCTTCTTGTAAGAGTTGCGCACCGAGCGCCGTAATTTGTCGGTTCTTATTGGCGAGCACCACCATGCCAATACCCATGGCAAACGCAAATAACATTCCTAAAATGATCAATGTGGTTAGTTCTTGCGATTCATTCATAGGTATTAGCATTTTTGCGCAATAAATAAAGTATGTAGATGAAGGTCAGGTACATACTGATAAAAAGGACGTATAGAATGGAAAAAACAACGATGGCTAAGAAATAGGTGTAGCGGATTTCATTTTCAAACACCACAAAAATGAGCATGACCATCGAAAAGATGAGAAAAACAGAACAAATCAGAAACTGTATACGCGAAAGACGCGCTCCCTTCTTGATGAGAGCCACATAAAAAAGCAAACTGAAACTTGCGTATTGAAAAACACTGAAAATCCAGTTGTTTTCAATGATGTTTTGCATGTAGAGCTCTTGACCAATGAAAACACTTAATACCAGCAAAAAGGCCTGCCAGCGATAGCGCGCTAAAGCTGGCCAAATTGTCGATAACAAATAAAACACGAGAACGGCTTCAATCGGCATTATAAAATGAGTTGCCGGAAACACGGTATGGTAAACTGAGCTTACATATTCGTAAACCGGGCGATTGACACCATTAAACAAGAGATAAACAACAAAGGCCTTTACAAATTCAGACTTCGGCAACTGCTTATAAAACAGCAAATAAAGTACTGGGACAATTATTTCTAACCAGTAATTGATGTTCCAAAGTACATCTAAATAATTGGGTAGTTGCATAGGCATTGTACTAACTAAATTACGGAATAGAATCGCTACTTCTATCGAAGCACAACACTTTTAGAATATGTTCTAAAAATTGACCTATTTCAATCTAGTTAATCTCCTTTCTTCTCTTTGTAGGGCTAATCCATCCATCTCTGCCTGAATGGCTTCATTGCTGCGCGGCGTGTACAAGCCGTCGATGATGCTCAGCCTGATGAGTTCATTTGAGGTTTTGACATCATAAGCCCGCAATAATTTGGTCCGAATCAGGTCTATCGTTTTTTTTGAAACAAATAATTGCTCTCCAATCTCCTTACTAGAAAGACCGTCGCAAAGTGCATTTAGCACCTTGAGGTCTCTTTCAGAAAATCCTTTAACATGAAGCAGTTCTTTGAGCTGATCGGCCTTGCTCAATGGTTTGGTTAGGAAATATTGCTTCAATTCTTCTAAAATAGTTTCATGGATTTGGTCTTTTTTGTTTGATTCATTGACAAGAACTTCTAAGACGACCACTTCTATCTGATGTTGTGCTAATTGGGCAAGCAATGCGTCGTCAAGAATGGTGAATCGGATGGAATAAGTTGATTTAGGCATGAAATGAGTCTCGGTTACAAAAAACAATTTGTATCCAATTACGCGTATTTTGCCATTTTAGTATCTGGCGCTTTTGATTTAGAACTCAGTCCTAAAATATCCAACAGCATCGAGCGTTCTTGGGGCAACTTAAAAAAACAACTATGAAATTTTATTTGCTTCCTTTCCTTCTTTTTTCAGTTCACATCATGGCACAAAGTGTCGATTACAATGATGTTGGTGTCATTATAAATCTCAATAGCCCAGCTTCTATGCAAATTGGTACGTATTTCCAAACTGCCCGAAACATCCCTGCTCAAAACCTAATCTATGTGAGTGCTCCAACTACAGAAGTCATCAATGATGCTGAATTTGAGCAATTGCGTCTTCAAATTGAAAATTACCTCACCAGTCAGAACCTTCAAGACCAACTCAATTATTTAGTTACTACCAAAGGTATTCCGCTCAAGCGCAACGGCATCGATTGTATCGTGAACACCAACCAAGGCGACTGCGGATCCGTGGATCAAGAGTTGAGCCTCATACTCGGGCCTCATGCGGGCGGAATCGGCGCCACAAATGGCTACAACAATCCTTACTATGAAGAAAACACGCACTTTTCACGAGCCCAATTCGGCATTTATTTAGTCACACGCCTAGATGGCTACGAACTTGCGGACGTCATTTCACTCATTGATAGAAGCGGCCCCAATACGGTTGTCAATCAGCAAGAGGCGCAGGTTGTGTTGGATATTTTTGAAACTACCTCCATCGATACAATGTATTTTATCGACAATTTTTTAGCACCTAGCCAATTAGAGCTTCAAAATCAAAACTGGAATAGCACTACCGATTATCAAATTGGGACCCCAAGTTCTGTTCAAAATGCTTTGGCATATATTGGCATCGGCCATGGCCCTACAGATTCCGTAGTATTGAACTACAAATGGCTGCCTGGCTCATTTAGCTCCATGAACACCTGTAGTGGCGCACATACCTTTAACGCAAGCAGTAATCCGACCGATCAATTTTTACTTGCCCAACTGATCCAAGATGGTTGCACCGCAGCCCATGGCTATGTCAATTGCATGTATATTACTTTACTTTTTGAGACAGACATCATGCTCAATCGTTATTTAGACACAATTGCGGGCTACAATTTGGCCGAAAGTTATTTCATGGCCGAACGCATGTTGTCTTATCAGAGCGTACTCATCGGCGACCCTAAAGCGTCTATATTGATCGATCAAACGGCGGGAATCAGCGAGCCAAGTGCTAGCTCACTCATCCTCTACCCCAACCCGAGCCTTGGCGTTTTCAGATTCAAAGGCTTGTCTGATTTTTCAGGCAAACTTAGTATGCAGGTAAGCAACACCTACGGGCAAATTGTTTGGGAAGAAAGCATCACCGACGCCAACCAGCAGTTCACGATAGAAAGCCCCGGCGTCTATTTGGTCAGTATCTTTGAAAACGACCAAATGGTGCAAACTTTCAAACTTTTGAGGTATTAGGGTTTGGTTTTGGGAAATATCTTTTAATTTAACTTTATGTTTTTAAAGTTGACTGGGTTCTACACAAGGATGTATGTATTGGCAGGATGCATAACGGTTTTATGCGCTTGTAAGGTTGTCATTATTCGAGGCAATGCGTTTGAATACCTACCAACGGATCAAAAAGCCATGGTAAAGCCACTTGAAAGTTTCGCGGCGCTCGACACCAATAAAATCCATGAAATTACAGGCCAAGCGTTGCTCAAGGAACTCAACAAACACGATCAATCCTTGGTTTATGTCTTTAAAAGTGGCTGTACATCAGAAAACTGTGTGCCCCTTGCCATCGTTGAAGATTATGCAAAAGAGCAGCATTTGAATTTATTTCTCGTGCTTTCCAGTTACAGCAAATTGGATTTAACACTCGAGCAGCACTCCAATGCTCCCCTATTTGCCATCAACGCTGCCCATTACGGAAACCCAAATAATTCTAAATATATCCAATCCTTTTTAGATGAACTCGGCTACCAACAAACCCAAGCCCAAAGCAAAACGCCAGGCAGATATTTGTTCTTCAAAGGCTCTAAATTGGTTGAAATCAAGCAGAAATTATGAAACATCATATTGTTAGCTTATTATTTATCTTATTATTCTCAACGTTCAGCTTTGCAAGCCAAAATGCGTATTATGACCTCATTAATTTAGCAGAAGAAACGTTTGTTTTAAAGAAAAATCAGGAATGTTTTACATTTTACGACCAAGCCTTCAAGGTGAAGAAAGCCCAGTACTTTGCCAAAGATGCTTATGTTGCTGCAGAAATCGCCTATTATTTAAAAGAAAACGAGCTTGTCAAGAAGTACTTGAAAAAAGCCTTCGAACTCGGGATGCCATTTTCGGCAATACATTCCGGCAGCATCTTCAGTAACCTTGAAAAAACGAGTCTTTACCCTGAAATCACAAGAATTTATAAAACTTGTAGGCAACCAACTTTTGACCTTGAAACCAGAGAGCGGGTCTACACCTATTGCTTTGCTTCGGATAGCATCAAATTTTTGTTGCGACCTAATTTACCGAAACAAGATCAAGCTTTTCATCAACTTGAAAATGAATTCAGAGCTTATTTATTTGACGAATTTCTGTCGAAAGGACAATTCCCGAATGAAAACATGATTGGCATAGCCAGTGATTCTTTATTTGCTGATTTTTTGAAACGAAACAATAAGATTGATCAATGGCAACAAGCGGCCATCAAAATGTTCGGAAGCGATGAACCAGAAGTCATGGAAAATGATTTTGTATCTAAATTTTCATTTTCAGTTTTACTGCATTCGTGCTGCTCTTTCCCGAAGTATCAGCCTTATTTACTCATAGCGGTAGAAAATGGCTACATGCAACCGAGCGAATACGCACTATTGAAAGAGACGAGTATTTTATGGAATCAGAATTCTAAAAATCCTTGGGACGACTGCAAACTGGAGCTCAATAAGGCCTATTTTAACATTTTAAGTTTCGATCCATACAAGAAAAACCAAACCTACGTTGATCCCAAAAACAAAGAGCTCATGCTACTTGTAGAACAAAATAGAGCTGCAATTCATATGCAAAAATGGAGCGTTGACAATGAAAAAATGAAGCTACAGAAAGAACTGGGAATCCGATTTTTCTTTGGATTTTTAATTAGATAGTGACCTACTCCACCACCAACCTAAACAAGCCATTCTGCGCTCCCTGTGTCACATGTGCAAAGTAAATACCCGAGGTTTGAGCGCTTAAATCAAGTTCAATTGCTAGGCTTGCATCTGTATGTAGATAGCTTCCGAGATGCTGACCAAGTGTATTGTAGATTTCTACTCGGAGTGGTTCGGGCTTAGCGCTTCGGAGCTCAAACAAACCGTTGGATGGGTTTGGCGCAATCACTATTGAACTCGCTAAAGCGTTTTCCTCCACCCCAACCAAAAATTCACAATCGTTTGCATAGAAAGGTTTGTAGAGGCTAAAATTGTCATCCGAATAGCAGCGAAAAGGGCCGCCTTCGTTGCCGTCAAAAGCCATGGTGCACATGTCGAAGGGCAACATGTAAGAACTGGTAAAACCAATTTTTTCGATGATGGTATCTTGGAAACCTTGGCTGGTGAGGTCTGGGTTGCAAAAGTCGACGACCAAATATTTTAAGGTTTGGGCATTGATCACTTTTATACCTGTCGCCAAAACCTTCAGCTGGCTATTCACGGTACAACCGCCGAACTCAGGCATGGGCGCCATTGGCCAATGCTCACCTACCGCCGCATTGAAATTATAGAGTGTCTTCCATTGATTTTGCTCTAAGACATACACTACGCCATTGTTTTCGTAGGTATAGGAGGTGTCGAAAATATAGGTCGTTGGCGTTACGCCAAACTGCAGTCCATTGAAGGTTTTCTGCAACTTCTGGCAAGTTTGGCCCGCAATAATGGTATCGCCCACATTGGCAATTTCAACATACCCGCTTGAAAATCCGATGTAGGTATAATGCCATTTTGCTCCGGCTGGCGCCCAGTTTTGCGCAAAAGAGAGTGAACTGAAAACGAGCGCAAAAAAGAGGAATATTGATTTCATATTGTTTATTTACAGGATGAAATTAGCGATTTATGCGGAAGCCCACACCAACATTTACGCCATAGTTAATGTACTTGCGGTAGCTCAACACTTCTGGTGGTGTTTTGACGCTATTAAAGTTGAGGTAAGGGCTTACGGAAAAGAAGCAAAGCTTGGTGTTTGCGCGGAGTTCGAGCTGGGCACTGTGTTGGATATTCACACTTGGCACAAAGAAATTACTCAGACCAATGCCGTTTCTGTTCGGATAATAACCTATTTGTTCGCCATTTCTAAAACCTATTGCCGCGCTGTATTTAGGGATAAATGAGAAGTGTGCCATCTTGAATACATAACCCAAACTAATAGGCACCTGCACAAAGCTGTAGTCATTTTTGCCGGTAAAGGTTTTAGGATGATAAATGGTGTCAAAGGTATTGAGGGCGCCTGCATTTGGAACGAGTTCAGCTTCTAAATAAGAGAAATTAGCTTGCTCGCCAAGATGTGTAAGAAAAACACCTAGACCCCACTGAAAAGACCCAGCATAAGTGAGCCAATTGAAGCCGAAATTTTTGGTTTGCAAGGTGCTTTCTGAGGCAGTGAGTGCTAAATCATAAGAACTAACTATATTGTAGTCTGAATACAGATAACTTCTGGTGAAATTCAGACCTGAATACAGTTGGATTTCGTATGGACGATCAAGCAAAGCTTTGGTTTTGGCGCGCAGTTGTGGACGCTGCTGTTCAAATTGTGGTCGTGTTATTTGTTTGGGAATAAAAAGAAGACTGAGCACTTGTAAAGGTTTGAAAAAAGGAGCTCTTAATGTATCAATAAAGGGATCTTGAGATACTTGATCAAAAGCTGCAGCGACCTCATTACTTACTGGTTCTGAAATAAATGAACTGATCTGTTCTTCAGTAATCTGGTTATGCGTTGATTGGAGAACGGCCAATTTTTCAATTTGCACCTTTTGTGCTGTTGTTTTTACCTGACTTACTGAAGTTTGACTGGCAAGTAGAATACCATCATTTCTTTTGAACTCAACATCTGAAAGCGATGCAGGATGCAAGAACATCATGCCGTAAAGCAATACAGTAATAGTGCTGGCTGTTGAGAAAGTCCACCAGGTAAAGAA
>JACCDV010105308.1_pt1 | contig 81885 bp, 90 predicted proteins | sample 7446131 | NCBI WGS metagenome assembly JACCDV01 (sample SAMN15323448, study PRJNA562643) | freshwater metagenome | isolation source: river surface water | place: USA:Blue River Watershed | collected 2017-08-17
CCGTTAAACAACGCATGCCGTTCTTAATAAGTGTGGCACCATGATCCCCCATGCTGCGGCAAACACGTTGATCTTCTTTGAAGATTTCCATCGCGCGTTGATTCAGCAGTTTCTGTAAACGCGACACATCAGCGGTGGGATTATTAGCCACCACGCCACGCATTTCATTAAGCATATTAAATAAATTAACCGCTGTCGGACGTGAGGTTGCTAAATAATCACATGTCGTATGGAATAACTTTAGAAATTTCGCCTTATCATTACCCTTAAATTGCTGAACACCAAGCAAAACCCCAAAAGCCGCCGCCACCCCAATCGCCGGAGCTCCACGCACTTCAAGGCGTTTAATCGCCCACCACATGCGCTCGGCATCCTTGCAATCGACATAAACCAATTTACCAGGCAATTTAGTCTGATCGATGATACGCGCACAACCTTTAACCCATTTAATCGTCTCTATCGCCATAATATCCCCTTAAATCCACAGAATCTTAACTTCTTGCTCTACTGCTTTAAAATCAAAATCTTTTGTTACCAGGATTGCCTTCTGCTCAATAGCCAAGGCCGCGGCAACTGCATCAGCAAGTCCAAGCTTATATTTGCCTTTCAAAAACGCCGCAGATTCAGCCACTGTTTGTGTCAATGGAACCACCTGTAACGGATGGCTCTGTAATTGCTCACGCACCTGCTTCCAATAAGCCACGCTAGTAGCCCCTTGGATCTTATGGGAAACTTCTGCCCAATTTAATGAACTGATAAATAGAGGATGATTAGAATCCAGCGCCTTAGTGAAAAGCCCTGCCACTTTGTGACTCTTATCTTCTCTGGTTAAATATGCTAGCAGTGCGGAAGCATCCAGGATATGCATTATTCCTTGGCCTTTTCTTTGCGGCGTTCACGCAGAAGATCATCAACGGTCAAACCTTTTAAATCTAGTGTGGCAGGAAATTCCTGGAAAAACTTAGCAGAAACCGGCTTTAAGATCACCTCTCCTGCCCGGCTCAAAATAGAAAATTTCATCCCCTTCTTAATCCCCAACCTTTTCCTTAAACCCGAAGGAATAACGATTTGCCCCTTAGCAGATATGGTCGCTGTCATATGCACCCCCTTTTAAAGTCAAGTATAGAACATATTACAATGTAAGTCAAATTATTGCATGTCTTACATCATATAATTATGCCACACTCATAAACACCTTAACAATCCTGTTGGCTACTTTTTCTCTACTTCAATGCGCGGAAAAAGCGGTGGATGCGTTTTTAATACTATACCGGCTTTAAGCTGGCCCCATACCGGCTGCGTATTAACAGCACTTAAGATTTCTAAGACGGCTTGGGTCTTGCTGGGCATTACCGGTGATAACATTAAGGTAGCCATGCGTAAGCCTTCGGCGGCGGTGTAGAGCACCCGATTGGCGGCGGGCATGTCGGTTTTGGCTAAGCTCCAGGGGGCTTGCACTTCTACGTATTTATTTAAGATACGCACAAATTCCAAGGTCGCCACCACCGCTTCTTGCACTTTAAATTCGGCAATTAATTGCTTAATCTTCTGCGGCAAGGCATCCGCTTGGCGCTTAATCTCTTCTTCCGCCGCTGTTAATGCACCCGGCTCTGGAATAACCCCGCCATGATTCTTGGCAATTAAGCCGCTGACACGATTGAGTAAATTGCCGTAATCATTGGCTAGGTCGCTATTAAAGCATTTGATAAAACTATCCGGCGTAAAATTCGCATCTGAGCCTAAGACCATTTCGCGCATTAAATAAAAACGCACCGCATCAACGCCGTATTGTTCAATTAAATCCAGCGGATTAACCACATTGCCTAAGGACTTGCTCATCTTATCTTGACCTATCAACCACCAGCCGTGGGCAAAAATGGTTTTAGGTTGTGGCAAGCCCAATGAGAACAACATCGTCGTCCAATACACGCAATGGGTGGTTAAGATATCCTTGCCAATCAAATGCACATCTGCCGGCCACCATTTCTTAAAACGGCCTTCATCGGAGAAATACCCAGGCACTGAAATATAATTAATCAAGGCATCAAACCAAACATAGGTGACATAATCTTTATCAAAGGGAATCTCAATCCCCCAATCCATGCGCGCCTTGGGACGGGAAATACACAGATCACCAAGCGGCTGGCGCAGGAATCCTAAGATTTCATTCTTGCGATGGTCGGGTTGGATAAAGCCAGGTGTCGTCTCAATATATTTAATGAGCGCCTCTTGATACTTGCTCATCTTAAAAAAATAATTCTTTTCCTTCAAGCGCGAAACATCACGAAACTGACCAGAGGCCTGTTCAATATCGGTAATAAAACGCTCCTCCGCCACCGAATACCAACCTTCGTATTCCTTGCTATAAATATCACCCGACTCATAAACCTTCTGCAACACCGCCTGCACAATCGACGTATGGCGTTCTTGGGTGGTGCGGATAAAGTCATCATTCTGAATATTCAACTTTTCCCACAACTGCGCAAACCGAGGAGCCAATTCATCACAATGCTGCTGCGGTGTCACTCCCCGCTTCTCAGCCACCTGCTTCACCTTCTGCCCATGCTCGTCGACCCCCGTTAGAAAGAAAACCTCATCTCCTAACGCCCGGTGGTAACGGCTTAGTACGTCAGCTAAGATCGTCGTATACGCATGCCCAATATGGGGAGCATCGTTCACATAATAAATTGGTGTTGTAACAAAAAATTTACTCATAATAACTCAATGTGTCCCGGTTTTTTCCGTTAATTCGCATTCATCGGCGGATAGGTGACCTTTTGAATCTTGCCTTCGCCTAAATCGATTGTTACGTAACGCTTTAAAATATCTAAATTAATAACCTTACCCTTTTCACCTTCGGGGGTCGTGACCTTAGCACCCATCTTAGGCAGGGTCTTGGAAAATTCCCGGTACACCTGAAATTCATAAGCCATGCAGCATTTCACCCGCCCACAAACCCCAGAAATCTTCTGCGGATTAAGCGGCAAGCCTTGGTCCTTGGCCATCTTAATAGACAGGGGATGAAAATCTTTCATGTAGGAAGAACAACATAGCTCACGACCACAGACACCATACCCGCCAATAATCTTAGCCTTATCGCGCACCCCAATTTGTTTGAGCTCTATGCGCACCCGAAACATCTTGGCTAAATCCTTAACCAAATTACGGAAATCAACCCGACCCTCAGCGGTAAAAAAGACCAAAAGCTTTGTGCTGTCAAAGGAATATTCCGCCTGCACCAATTGCATATCCAATTTAGCTTCCTTGACCTTACGTTCACACGAGGCAAAAGAATCCTTAGCCCTCATTTGATTATTCACCACCTGACGCAAATCTGTATCAGAACACGTACGCATAATCTTACCCGCAGCCGCTTCTGTCTTACCTGTGCAAACCTTATTAGGATCAGTGATTACCTTGCCATACTCCAAGGTCTTTTCAATATCCAAGATAACTATGTCATCCCGTTTAATTGCAACATTATTCGCATCTACCCAAATCAATGGGCGGTATTCGCCTAATTTTACTTGAACTATTTGCCCCATCTTAATTGCCCATCCGTTCTTTTAACAACGCCAACGACATCTTTACATTTAGATTGTCATCGATGAGTCTTTTGGTTTGAACTATTTGGCTTATAATCGCCGCTAAATCCGTCAATGGGCGGACGGTAAACGCCTTTAAGTCACTGATGCGGTCTTGATGGATCAAACCCTCAACCGCCACCCCTGACTTAAACAAAATAACATCTCTAAAGAAACTCATCATCACATTCAAGGCTTCAATCGCCGCCGTCTTATCACCCGACAACTCTTTTAGGAAATCATCACTGCGCGCCGAGAAGAGCATTTGGTCAATAATACGGTTTTTCCGCAAGAGAATCCCCTCACTTGCAAACTTGCGCGCCTTACCTAAACAACCATCCGCATAAACAGCTACAAAGGAGACCATGCGCGCATCAACCCCTTCCTGGGCCAATACCTCTGCAATACGATTAACCGAAACCGGAAAAAACTGAACCGTATGGCAACGCGAGCGGATCGTATCTAAATTAGATTCCGGCACAGATGTCGTTAAAATCATCAAGGTATTTGCACTTGGCTCTTCCAAGGTCTTTAACAAGGCATTGGCGGCTTCCAAGGTCATGCGCTCAACATCACGGATAATAAAAACCTTCTTTTGCGCTTCGAAGGGCCGCAACTGCGCGCGGCTCAATAAAAAACGGATAGCCTCTATCTTGATGCTCCCCGCTTCATCCGGCCCAATCATATACACATCGGGGTGATTGCCATTAGCAATCTTGTTGCATGACGGGCATTGCCCACAAGGCCTATCCCCAGAATCCTCACAATTAACCAACTGGGCCACACTTAAAGCGGTCTGCGTCTTACCTGCATCCATGGAACCCACAAATAAATAAGCATGCGCTAAACGTTCGGCTCTTTGCAAACGTACAAAACGCTCTAACACCGCTGTATTAATATTAATCGTATTAATCATGCTATTTTAAAATACCATCAATCAACGCTTGCACTCTAGTAAAGATTTCTTCCTTAGGCGCATCAACGCTAATTACCTTTACACGCCTAGGTTCCGCCTTAGCCACCGCCAAATAACCTTGCCTTACCTTTGAATGATAATCCAGGGAACGTAATTCAATGCGGTCCTTCTTGGCATTGGTGCGTGACAAGCCCTTAGCTGGGTCGATATCAAAAATAATTGTTAGGTCAGGGCTGATTCCCTTGGTGGCGAATAAACCGATCTGTTGAATGCTTTTGACATCCACCCCATTGCCATAGCCTTGATAAGCAATCGTGGAATCTAAAAACCGGTCACATAAAACAATCTTGCCCTCGGCTAGTGCAGGCTCCAAAACTTCCTTAACCAATTGCGCGCGGGCAGCCATATAAAGCAGGGTCTCGCATTCATCCCCCATGCCGGTATTCTTCACGTCGAGCAAAAGCTTACGGATGCTTTCAGAAATCTTTACCCCACCCGGCACACGCAACAGCATCACTGGCAATTTCTTGGACTGCAAATACGCCAACACCAAGGCAGACTGCGTTGATTTGCCGGAACCTTCGGAACCTTCAAATGTAATGAATAAACCTTTGCTCATTAAATAAGTCCTTAGCTCTTATAACCAGCGCCACGTCTGTCCGGCCTTGCCGTCTTCGACCGCTAATCCTTTTTCTTTTAAAATGGCGCGCAATTCATCCGAACGTTTAAAATCCTTGGCCTTACGTGCGGCAATGCGTTCATCTAATAAACTCTTTAAGTCAGGCGTTAAATCCTTAGGCTTTTCTTTTAAGAATAAACCAAACAACGAGCGGCCAATGCTTTCTAAAGTATCAACCGCATGATAGATCACCCCCAGATAAGACGGGTCATCGGCATTTTGGTCAATGAAGGTGTTGGTGTCATTAATCAAATTAAACAAGGCGGCCAAGGCCTTAGGCGTGTTGAAATCATCGTCCATAGCCGCAGTAAATTCATGTTTATACTTGGTGATAAAACCAGCCTGAACCCCTTCGACATCCTTACGCTCCAACAGGGCTGCCGCACGGTAAAACAGCACGTCGAATTTCTCTAACGCTTTGCGCGCTTCCAACATCTTCCCTTCAGAAAAATCAATCGCCGAAGTGTAATGCGAGAAGAGGAAAAACATCTTAATTTCATCGACGGTGTATTTAGCCAAAGCATCCTTAATGGTAATAAAATTACCCAAGGACTTAGACATTTTCTGGCCGTTGATGGTCAAGAGCCCATGATGAATCCAGTATTTTGCAAAAGGTTTATCAGTTAAGGCTTCGGACTGCGCCACTTCATTTTCATGATGCGGGAAGATCAAATCACGACCACCGGCGTGAATATCCAGGGTCTGCGTATCGCAATATTTCATGCTCATGCAGGAGCATTCAATATGCCAGCCCGGACGGCCTTGGCCCCAGGGTGAATCCCAAAAAGGCTCACCTGGTTTAGCCGCCTTCCAAAGCGCAAAATCCAACGGGTCTTTTTTATCAGAATCTTTTTCAATACGCACCGCTTCCATCATCTTATCAATGCTCTGTCCCGAAAGTTTGCCGTAATCTTTAAAGGCTCGCACATTAAAATACACATCCTGCCCCGTTGTTGATGCTGAGGACTTGGTCGCATAGGCAAAGCCCTTGGCAATCAGCCCTTGAATATGCGTAATCATGCCGGGAATATTGTCGGTAGCTTTTGGTTCCACGTCCCCAGGCTCAACGCCCAAAGCCTTCATATCTTCATAGTAAAGGCGGATCTGCTCTTCGCTTACCTCATTAGCCGTGCGCTTGGTTTCATTGGCCTTGACGATAATCTTATCATCCACGTCGGTGATATTGCGCACAAAGCGCACATCATAGCCGCGGTTTTTCAAATAACGGCGGATCACATCAAAAACATAGAGCGACCGGCCATGCCCGATATGGCATTGGTCATACACCGTCACCCCGCAGGTGTACATCTTGACTACTGGAGGGTTTAACGGCTCAAAAAGTTCTTTTTTCTTGGTTAATGAATTATAAATACTAATAGACATAGATAGCCCTTTCTAGACGCTACAGTATAGCAAAAATTATAGAAAACAGGAGGGATTTTACTGCGAAAGGCCTAGGTAGATAAATGGGTCGGCAATGGGTTTGATTTCGCGGATAATGGGGGTAAATCCGTTGAAATCAGGGGCGCTTAATTGGGCGATGATCGCTGCTGAGAGACCAAGACCCTGCCCTGACAAAACCCCTAAGGAGGCGCCTTCATCTTTTAGCTTCAAATCCTTCAACTTAAAGGCAATCCCGCCGGGCGTATGTGTGTGGGCAATGGAGGCAAAATCATGTCGCCCCTTGCCGCTCTTTTGATTTATAATCGGCAAGTTAATAATAAATTCCGCCCCCTTTATCCCATCGGTTCTATTTTTCGCATCAATTCTTCCGCCCATATCTTTAATAGCATACCATGCTTCGGTTGTTCCTAAACCAGTGCCTTCGGGCTTATCTGTATTATCTAAATCAAAAATATGCTGACGCCCAGTTGCTGAATTAATGCTCAAATGCTTTTGAGAATCAAGCCCCTTACCATTATCAATCGCCTTAATCTGCACCTTACCCCTTATCCGCTCAAATTTAATCGTAATATCAGTTGCCCCGGCTTCTTGTGCATTAATAATAAGATTATTAAGTGTATTCATTAAATGAAATTCTTCACCGCTTATGTGAATCCCTTTTACATCAGAAACTTCTAAAGAAATATTACCCTGAAAAGATGCTGAAAGCCCAAACCGCTTTGCACGCTCTAACCCATTTACTCTCTCTTGAACCTGCGCAACAATATCATCAATCTTCATCACTTGATTTGATCTTACACCATCAGCCATATTAATCCTACTTTGCAAACCTTGCCTGAATATATCTAGCACCATAATCGCAATGTTTACCCCTCTTTTGTCTTGTTCACCTAGACTCTTAAGCAAAGAATCCTCTTTAGCACGATCAATCACCAATTCCAATGCGTCACTTGCATCTCTCATGGAATTGATAAGATCCTCTACCCCTACATCATCCTTCCTAGAATAAGAATCCTTAAAATCTTTAACCTTAACAATAGCGGAGTTAACAATTTCGTCTACCATCTTCACGCCAACCATCTTAAAATACGTCCTTATCTGCTCAAAGGCGTCTTTAACATTATACCCTTCAGGATTAAACTTTCCCGACCCGTGCCCTAAGCTTCTAACCGCAATCTCCATCCGCTCTTGACGCTCCGGTGCTGTCATGGCTTGGTCTAAAACCAAACCATATTGCTTACTTGTCTCGATATTTCTAAACTCAAATTTAAAGCTACCTCTATCCTTACCTATTCTTACGCTATCCCCCACCTTTGAATTATTTTCCCTGTTTACTAAATAAATATACTGTTGCGCATATTCCACCTTATACGTCGTTGGCTTAACGTTAATTTCCCCTGTAATTTTCCACTCTCTTCCTTCATTACGCTCCGCCACAATCTTCAAAAGAAACCCCTTGCCATCAAGACGATTAGGAGAAAAAAATGTCTTTTCCATCCGTCCTTTTAAAGCATCAAATTTTTCCGCCCTATTCATATCATTCTCTATCCCAATAGCCAACATGTTTAAATCAATCAGGATCCTATCCAAGAGACCCGGTAATTCTGCACTGACAACATCAATTTCTACTGGCTTACTCTTTGCCGGCGGACTTCTTTTAAGCTCCTTCCTCGCTGGTGCCGCAACCATCGCCTGACTGGAGTTGGATGAGGTTTCTTCAATTACGGGAACACGGTCCCTTAAGGCTTGGATATTTTCTATAATCCTTGGGGTATTCTGGTCCAATATATCTAAAAGCGTTTTCATGCGGTCGGCAAACTTCTGATCATACGCTTCTGAAAGAATAAACTTCATGATGGCATAAATATTGCCGCGGTACATACTTCTTAACAAAGACCTATTAAGCTTAGTCAAATCTCCTTCGGCAAGAACTTCGCCTGCCCGTGCTCTTTCTAAGAGACCGTCTGCTTGCGATGACAAATTCCTCGCTCCCACCTTCTGATAAAAATCTGCCTTTCTAACCAACACATTTAACGCCTTAGCCCAATCTTCCATAGACATTGCCTTTAATTGATCAACCGGAATGCCTGCTTCTTCTAAGACAACGCGATCTTCTTCATCCCATCCCTTCCCAAAATCTATCGCCCCGATAATCCTTTCCCTAATCACGCCCAACTCCATATCATTCGCTGTAAAATCAACAAAACCTTCATACTTGCTGATAAAACCTTGAGCCATTCTTCTTTGTTTCGCTACTTCTTTATAATCGCTCCATTCCGCAATGCCTGTGCGCAAAGCCCCTAAATTCTCAGCTAAATCACGCCATTCATCAGCAGTCAGGTAATTTAATTGCCTTCCTTTCATTAACGCATGATTAATAGGATTAATTAATCTATCGCTTAATTCATATTCAATACCGCCAAAATTATTAGTACGAGAATACGCTATTTGCATTTCCCCATAAGCATTCAGCAATTCATTAAATAAGCCCCTAATCTCCCGCCATTTAACATAATCTTTGACGGTCATCCTAATAACTTCCTTGCCTTCCAGATCATATGGACGCAGGACTGGCAACCCTTCCTTAGCAACGCCTTTTTCCTTAAGATATTCTATTAAATCTACTACTCCCATGCTGAGCCTGCCCACCCTATTGGCCAATTCCCACATCTCATTGATAAAGTCATCGGTGAAAGCATCGCTTAGAAAGAATTCAGCACTAAAATATTCGTACAAATCCCATTTACCCTTACCATTTGGGTTATACTCCGCCTTAACCTTCTTGGCCCATTCCTTAAATTGATCCTTACTTAAACCTCTTGAAGAAGATCTATCAAAATCCTGCATTATTGCTGATAATCTAACACTAGAAAGCTTAAGCAATTCTAATTCATCCCCGTTAAGACCACCCCCCTCTAACTTCTCCAATGAACCCCTGATAAAGATTATTTCCCTAACTATGCGGTGATACAAGCCATCCATCCTTGCGGATGGGTAACGCGCCACATAATCCTTCCCCAATAAATCTAAATAATTCGCAACCGATTCAACTTCTTGGCGCAGATGCTTTACATATTCCTTTTCTTCTGGCGTTGTTATGTTGATCATCGCCTGACTTGCGCTGAGCGCCGTTGGGTTTAAATCTGCGACAACGGCAAGATTAGTATCTGCCGTAATCGAAGCACGGTCGGCGGGGGTTAGTTGGGCTGGGCTTATTTCATTTGCGGCATATTTGAATTGGGTGCCGCCGGAGAAATACTTTCTTGGGAGAGATGTCGCACCAGATCCAACATTGGTTGGATCTGGGTCTTTGATATAGTTAAAGACGCCTTTTTTGTAGGCTACCAAATAACGTTGATAGATTTGTTCGGGAGTTAGAGGTTGTTCTTGTTGTGGATTCCCGATAAGCACCTGCCTGCCGGCAGGCAGGTTCGGGAATGACAAGCTCCCCACCTTCTTCTTGTTTGCATAGACCTGATTGACGATGGATTCTTTTAGATTCTTCTTATACCAGCTGGCCAAGACAAAGGCGTGGTACATTTGACGTAGCGGGGCAAAGTGGGTGCCGGTGTTGATTTCTTTTTCTAACTCGGGGATGATGACCTCCTTGATCACCTGTGAAGCCAATGAATCTACCGGGGATGACAGTGTCTTTTCTTTGGCAAGATAGTCTTCTTCTAGCATGACCTTCATCTTGGCGTCTAAGATGTAGGCTTTATCGCCATTTGAAAATACCCTTGCCTCATCTGCCAGAACCCACACCTTGTTAAAAGTATTAATCGGAATATTCACATCACCATATTTCTCTTGAGCCTTGGCATAGACCCTGCCCCAGAATTCCTTACCTAATTCTTTCTCTGGATAAATCAGCGAGGCAGTTAATTGTTTTAGCACATAATCTTGTGCCAACATGTCCCGACCAAGCGTTGTTGAGCCAAAACTCTTTTCTATCATGCGGTCTTTTTCATAGGGTGACAGGTTGACCCATAGATCTTCTTCAGGTAGGGTTAGACAGGTTAAGAAATATTTGATAAGGCGCTGGGATTCTTGCTTAAAGACTGGATCCCCGATAACAGCATTCGGGGATGACATATTATCTCCTTGGTCTAGGAGGAATTCGAAGCGCAATGGATTGGCTGGGTCTAGCTTGATGCCTTTTAGTAAAACAGGTGCATACGCTGGGGATAGCTGCACCATTTGCCCTGGCTTAGGTAAATCTAAAAAACTCGATTGGGCATAAATCGGCGTAGGCGGTTGTAGGACAAAGAACGTCACCGCTGTTGCTACGACAAGACTAATAATCCTTCGGGGAAACATGGGCCAAGTATACCACCTGCCCGGCAGGAGTGCCACTTTAGAATGCGCTGCAAATGCTTAATATAAAACAACTTACATCTTAATTATAAATATATTATAAAATATGTTCCACGCGCACCGATTTAAACGCTTGATTATGTGTTAAATCTTCGGTCCAAACCTTGGAACACCCTGCTGACTGCGCACTAGCAATCACCAAGGCATCCCAAAAAGAAATTTGATTTACTATGCTAATATCAATAGCATCATCAATCATGGGGGATTTTATTTCAACAATCTCAAAACAATCAAAAGCGCTAATAATTTGTTTAGCCCGTAAAGGCGGAAGCATCAGTTTCTTAGTCACGGTTACATAAAACTCTTGAACAATTTGTGTTGAAATAACACCTTGTCCCGAATCTTCCAATCCTAACAGCAACCCCCTGACCTTGCGCTGTTTAATCTTATTTTGCGTATCATAAGCGTAGACTAAAATATTAGTATCAACGAATACCTTAGATGTCATAAAGCTCATCCCTTGTCCACTTCTTACCTTTAGAAGAAACAGGGCTACGGTCTACAGCATCAAAGGAACTCTTTAATAATCCCTTCTTCTTACGCGAAATAATCTTTTCTAATAAATTCCTGACCAAGGCATTTAAAGATGTGTTGTGCTTTTGCGCGTATTGACGACTTTCTTTAAGTAGGTCGTCGGGCACTGATAATGTGATATTTGACATATAGACCACCTCCGCTATAAATATAACACATACTACACATAATTGCAATATGTGTTATTCTTAACATCTTAAATCGTGTAGTCGCTATCTTTGTCACCCTTAGGCGCTTCGCAGCCGGTTTTGGCTTCTAGGGTTTTGATGCGGCCAAGTAAGCGGGCCATGTTTTCCATCACCGGGTCATTGACGTGGGTGTGATCGAGTTCGGCATCGAGGCGTTGGCCTTCTTGCTTGGTGATTCTTCCGGGAATACCCACCACGGTTGAATTGGGTGGCACTGATTTAATCACTACCGCATTGGCCCCAATATAGGAATTGTCTCCAATTAAAATATTGCCTAAAACCTTGGCTCCAGCCCCCACCACCACCCCATTACCAATGGTTGGATGGCGCTTGCCAGTTTCCTTACCTGTCCCACCTAAGGTCACCCCTTGATACAGGAGCACATTATCCCCGATGATAGCAGTCTCACCCACCACAACCCCCATACCGTGGTCGATGAATAAATTCTTGCCGATGGTGGCCCCTGGGTGAATTTCAACACCTGTCCAGAAACGGCCTAATTGAGATAACCAGCGCGGCAGGATCGGCACCTTCATCTTCCATAGGGCATTGGCCATGCGGTAAAAAACTTGGGCGTGTAGGCCTGGATAAAGCAATAGCACTTCAATGGCACTCTTGGCCGCCGGGTCGCGCTCCTTAACTGTACGGATATCGTCGGCAAAGACAATATAGATGGCCATAAAGATAACAATAATCGTTAAAATAATAATCATAAATTACCCCTCATTGTCTGGATCCCCGATGAACAACTGTGAATGTCGGTCAATACGACCAAATACATTCGGGGATGACATTTCTTATTTCTTTTTTAACAGCACCACCGCATAGGCGGCAATGCCTTGCTTTTGACCAATAGCACCTAAACCTTCGTTGGTGCCGGCCTTAATATTCACCTGCGCCTCATCAACCGCTAATTCAAAGGCAATATGAAATTTCATCTTCGGTTTATGCTCTTGTAATTTAGGGGCTTCCGCTAAAACCATCACATCCACATTCTCAACCACCCAACCCTTATCATTGGCTTCCTGATTCGCCTGCTTTAGCAACAACGATGAAGAGATATTCTTATATTTCGGGTCCGTGTTGGGAAAATGCTCGCCGATATCGCCTAAACCCGCCGCCCCTAAGATCGCATCACAAATCGCATGCAAAACCACATCCGCATCCGAATGCCCGTCAAGCCCATGCGTATAGGGCACCTCAATACCGCCTAGCATCAGCTTGCGACCCTTCACCAATTTATGCACATCATAACCAAAGCCTACGCGCACACTCATATTAATCCTTTAGCAATGTGTAAATCTTCCGGGGTGGTCACCTTAATATTGCGGTAATCACCCATCACCACCTTGACCTTAACGCCTAATGCTTCTACCAGCATGGCATCGTCGGTGGCCTCCCCTTTAAAGGGTTTGGCATGCGCCTTTAATAAAACACCTTTACGAAAACCTTGCGGGGTTTGCACATCCCACAACAAATCACGGCTGGGCGTTTCTTCAACCATCAAGGTCTTCTTATTAACCTTCTTGATCGTCGCCTTAACTGGCACAGCCACGATGGCAGCTTTATTAGTTGTTAGCGCCAATAATAAACGGTCAACCATCGACTTGTCAACCAAGGGCCTTGCCGCATCATGCACTAACACTATATCTGTATCTTCATCAATAACCGCTAAACCGCATTGTACCGATTGCGCACGCGTGGCACCACCTGCCACCAAAAATTTTACCTTCTTAAATCCATCTGCTAATTTCTCAAATCGTAATAAATAATCCTTAGCACCAACTAAGACCACACTATCAATACCCGCATGCGCATTAAATACCCTTAAAGAGTGCGCCGCTAACGGCTTGCCATTTAACAGCACCAATGACTTAGGCAGGCTAGACTTAAAGCGAGTGCCTAAGCCCCCTGCCACCACAATAACTTGAACCTTAAATTTCTTCGCCACTTTATTCCCCGCAACAATGACGCACACCTTCTGGACACTATTTTTCCATCTTCGCAAAAACCATCCGACCAGCCTGGGTTTGTAAGGCTGAGGTGACAAAAACCTTCACTGTTTGACCTAAGGCCTTGCGCCCGTCTGCCACCACCACCATGGTTCCGTCATCCAAATAACCCACCGCCTGATTAGGATCCTTACCTTCTTTTAGCAAACGAATTTCCATCTCCTCACCAGTAAAAACCATCGGCTTAACAGCATTAACCAGGTCATTGATATTTAACATTTCAATGCCCTGAATCGATGCCATCCGGCTTAAATTAAAATCTGTCGTGCAAATGCGCGCATCCATCAATTTCGCTAACTTTACCAGTTTTAAATCAACCGCCTCAGGCCCAAGCAGGTCATCTTCATGAATACGCACATCTGCCGCCGCATCCTTTTGCATATTCTTTAATATTTCCAAACCCCGCCGGCCGCGCTGACGTTTGGTATCATCATCCGAATCCGCCAAGCGCTGCAACTCATGCAGAACAAAACGTGGCGCCACCAAACGGCCGCCCAAGAATCCTGTCTTAAAAATATCGCTGACACGCCCGTCAATAATAGCACTTGTATCAAGCAAAACAACCCCATCCTTCACATCCTGACGCTTAAAACGCACATAGGGGATAATTAAATTAAACTCATCCTTACCACGCAAGGCCATCACCGTTCCTAAATAAGAAAAGATCAAGGTCAGGACAACCCGTAAGATAGGCTTAAACACATCGCCTAATGGCAAAAGCGATAGAATATCTGAAACTAAATTCGCCATAAAAATACCCAGCAAAAGCCCAAAGACCATGCTTGACAAACCTCGCACGGAAACCTGACGCAAGGTTAATTCAAGGGTGATTAAACAGGCCGCACCGCCCACACCCCATAAAGTTCCCAATATAGGATCAAAACCAATCACGCCAATTTGATACCCAACAATACCGCTTAAAATTAAAAATAATAACCGAATGAATAATAATGTCATGGAATCTCCTGTTGCTTTATAATTTATCCAACGCTTGCCGCACCGTCTCAACCGGTATTAATTTAATGCTCTTAGGCTTATATTCACTTTTGCCTTTTAAATTATTGCGCGGCATAATGCATCGCTTAAATCCCATCTTTTCCGCCTCATTGATGCGCGAGGCAATTTGCGACACTGAACGCACCTCGGAAGCCAAGCCAACTTCACCAAGGATAACAACATCAGCCCCAATCGGCTTATCTAATAACGCTGATGCTACCGCTAAACACACACCTAAGTCTGCCGACGGGTCCACCACACGGACACCGCCAACAACATTCAAGAAAATATCCTTATCCGCTAGGTTTAACCCTAAACGCTTTTCTAACACCGCAACCAAAAGCGCCAGGCGATTAGCATCAAACCCTTGCGCCTTTTGACGCACCATGCCAAAAGCGGAACGGCTAACCAAGCCCTGCACTTCAACCAAGAACGGCCTTGTTCCTTCAAGAATTGGAACAACCACCGAACCTGATGAATCATGCGGCCGCTCCGAAAGAAATATCTCCGACGGATTAGCCACTTCCTCCAAACCTGCGGCTGTCATCTCAAAAACACCAATTTCATTGGTCGAACCAAAACGATTCTTATTTGCCCTCAACACCCGATACTGCGAATAACGCTCACCTTCAAAATACAGCACCGTGTCAACCATGTGCTCAAGCACCCGAGGGCCTGCAATCATCCCCTCCTTAGTCACATGACCGATTAAGAAAAGCGCCAACCCCCTGGATTTTGCCACCTGCGTTAGCACCGCCGCTGATTCCCGCACCTGACCCACCGAACCCGGCGAAGACGTCAACTCCGTCAAATGCACCACCTGAATCGAATCAACAATCACCACATCCGGAGACAGCTCATGGATAAAACCAACAATCGACTGCACATCGATTTCATTAACAATATATAAATTGGTATTAGCTGATTTTGCCACCCTGTCAGCGCGCATCTTCGCCTGCTTAACTGATTCCTCACCGCTGACATACAAAACCTTTAATCCTGCCCGCGATAACGCACAGGCTGCCTGCAGGATAATCGTTGATTTGCCAATACCTGGATCACCGCCAATTAATGTCACAGAACCAGGCACAACACCGCCGCCTAAAACCCGGTCAAACTCACCTATCGCCGTTAAAAACCGCTTTTCTTGAAAAATATCCACATCTTTTAACAGAACAGGCGCAATCGCTGATGCCGCCGCCAACCTAACGCGCATCTTCTGGGAATCATCTACCTTAACCTGGGATTCTTCCACATAGGTGTTCCATGCCTCACAATTAGGGCATTTACCCACCCAACGCGGAGCCTGAGAACCGCACGTTTGACAAACAAAAACTGTCTTTACTTTAGACATGCGCTATTTTCTAGGTTTATAAAGCAACTTCCAAGGATTGGATTTTAAATCAACGGTAAGCTCTTCCAAGTTTCGATAAATAGCCTCATCGGTTAACAATTTTCCGATTGTCCCGCGGCCTTCTTTTAAATTCTTCCCTAAAGTCCCAAAACCCTCTAACCCATCTTCAATCGACTGCTTATTTTTAGCTGTCAGAATGCCATTATTAATCCCGTCGATAGTTGTTTCTAATTTCGTTGTTATTAAACTTACCTGCTCGGTAATCTTTTCCATCGGCACTGGGTCACGCCCAATTAACACCGCGCCTTCTTTCAAGAACTCCTTGGACGTCCCTGGAATAATCTCTATATATTTCTCACCCAATAACCCTAATTGATTAATTGTAATTAATGAATCAACCGGAACTTCCTTGCCCTGCTTTAACCAAAAAATAACCCTAACCTTGGTTTTCTGCCCATCCTGATCATCAACAAAAACATCAAGGTGCTTAACTACGCCGGCCTCAACACCGGATAAACGCACGGGGGCCGCATCACGCAAGCCATTAGCAAAAACAAAAATAGCCTCAATCTTCTTGCCCTTCTCAAACATGGAGAAATCACTGATTGATGCCACAAAGAAAGTCAAGACACACACCGCCACCAGAACAAACGACCCAACCTTTAACTCTAACGCAGATTCTCTAGACATAGGAAGTCTCCCCCTAATTATTTAACATGACCAAATATCAAACTTTCATCATCAGTGATCGGCCCATGGGCTTCACCTTTAATAAATTGACTGACAACCGGATGCCTTGAATTGCGTATTTGATCAGGACTCCCGTCAGCTATAACCTGCCCACGATAAAACATGGCAATTGAATCCGCAATTTGATACGCTGAATTCATGTCATGAGTCACCACAATCGAGGTGACCTTTAATTTATCGCGCAACTCAACAATCAGGTGATTAATGGCCGCCGCCGTAATAGGGTCAACTTCCGCCGTTGGCTCATCATAAAGAATAATTTGCGGCTCCATACACAAGACCCGCGCTAAGGAAACCCGCTTGCGCATCCCCCCAGACAATTGCGATGGCGACATCCCTTCCACATCCTTTAAACCAACCATGGCTAAGGCATCATGAACCTTATCGCGCACCGTGCTTTTATTCAAATTCATAAATTCATTCAACACAAAGGCCACATTCTCGCCCACACTCATCGAATCAAATAAAGCCCCGCCCTGGAACACCAAACCAATTTCCATGCGTATTTTATTGTAATCTTTTTCGTTCAAATTGGTAACTTCCACCCCATTAATCTTAATTGACCCGCTATCCGGACGGACAAGCCCAACAATATTCTTCAACAACACACTTTTACCAACCCCGGAACGGCCAATAATCGCCTTCGTCTCGCCCTTACGAACGGTAAGGTTAAGATTATTCAAAATCATCTGCGAACCAAAAGCCTTGTATAAATTATGTATTTCAATCATATGCGCTGTGTGACATAACCTTTAGATAAAAGAACTTAAACATTCAACAAGAAATAAAACACAAACGTTATAAAACAATCCATCATGATAATCAAAATAAATGAGCGCACCACTGCAGTGGTAGTAGCCTTACCAACGCCATCCGCCCCGCCGCGCACCGTTAAACCCTGATGGCAGCCAACAATGGCAATTATCATACCGAAAAAGAGCGTTTTAATTAAACCAGTAATAATGTCCTTCATCGATAAGGCATTAAAGACCATTTTCCAAAACATTTCATGGTTGATATGCAGCTTGCTGACACAGATGACATAACCGCCCCAAATACCGATAATATCAGAAAGTATTGTCAGCACCGGCAGCATCAATATTAATGCCAAGAATCGAGGGACAACTAAATATTTAACGGGATTAACTGCAAAAGCCTTAAGCGCATCAACCTGTTCGGAAACTACCATGGAACCAATTTCAGCGGCAATACCAGCACCAATACGGCCAGCCACAATTAAGGCCGTCAGCACCGGGACTAATTCACGCGTTAAAGCCACCGCAACAATATTAGGGATATACATTTCAGCAGAAAGCTGCACCATTTGATAAGCCATCTGCAAGGAAATAATCATCCCCACAAAAAAAGCCACCAACCCCGATATAATAAAACTACCCGGACCAATGCGCTGGGCTTGAATTAAATAACGCCACCCCTTAAATGGAGGCGTTACAGCCCAAGTTATCGTTTGGGACCATAACAAATACAACTGGCCCAAATAACGCACCCAGCCATTAGCAAATGAACCAGCTTTAATCACGAGTTGTTGCATAGTTTAAGCAAACACCAGTGCATCGTCTTTACGAACCACCGAAACCTTGGAACCTTCTTTAAACCGCCCCGCAATAATTTCTTCGGACAGCGTATCTTCAATATAACGCTGGATTGTCCTCTTTAAAGGCCTGGCCCCGTATACCGGGTCATAACCCTTTTCAATCAAGAACTCCATCGCCTCAGGCGACAAGGTAATATCAATGCCGCGCCCCTTAAGGCGTTCCACCACACGTTCAACCTCAAGCTTGATAATCTCTTGCAGGTGTTCACGGGCCAAGGGCCTAAAGACAATGATATCGTCGATGCGGTTTAAGAATTCCGGCTTAAAGGCTTTCTTGACTTCCCCAAGCAAACGGTCCTTAATCGCATTGTAGGAGGTATCTTCCTTTTGCGTGACAAAGCCTAAGGAACCCGCATTGCGGATAGTCTCTGCCCCGACGTTGGAAGTCATGATGATAATGGTATTGCGAAAATCAATCTTACGACCTAAGGAGTCGGTTAATTGCCCATCTTCAAAAACCTGCAAGAGCAAATTAAACACATCCGGATGCGCTTTTTCAATTTCATCCAACAGGATAACTGAATAAGGGCGACGACGGACTTTTTCAGTCAATTGCCCGCCTTCTTCATAACCCACATAGCCTGGAGGCGCACCAATTAAGCGGGACACATTGAATTTATCCATGTACTCGCTCATATCAATCTGAATCAAGGCCTTTTCATCGCCGAAGATAAATTCAGAAAGAATGCGGGCCAATAAGGTTTTACCAACCCCGGTTGGCCCTAGAAAAATAAATGACCCAATCGGACGACGAGGATCCTTGATCCCAGCACGCGAACGGCGGGCAGCACGTGAAATGGCGGACACCGCCTCATCCTGGCCGATCACCGATTTCTTCATCTGATCTTCCATCTTAAGCAGGCGTTCACTTTCCTTTTGTTCCAAACGAATCAAAGGAATGCGCGTCCATTGTGAAATAACGCGGGCAATATCATCCTCGGTAATCGTCAAGGAGACATCGTCACGCTTTTGCACCCACTCAGCGCGCTTGCGTTCTAACTCTTCACGCACTTCACGCTCTTGGTCACGCATCTTAGCGGCACGTTCAAAATCCTGAATCTTGATATAGGATTCTTTTTCCTTCTTTAATTGTTCAATGCTATCTTCTAATTCCTTAATCCCATTAGGAACAACCATGGCTTGTAAACGCGCCTTGGCGCCTGCTTCGTCGATAATATCAACAGCTTTATCCGGAAGGAACCGGTTGGAAATATAACGATCCGACAAACGCGCAGAGGCTTCCAGGGCTTCATCGGAAAATTTCACCCGGTGATGCGCTTCATATTTATCACGCAGGCCCTTTAGAATTTGGATAGTCTCATCAACCGACGGAGGATCAACCATGATGGTTTGGAAACGGCGCTCTAAGGCCGCATCCTTCTCGATATTCTTGCGGTATTCATCAAGCGTGGTTGCACCAATGCACTGAATTTCACCACGGGCTAAGGCCGGCTTTAGAATATTCGCCGCATCAATCGCCCCTTCTGCCGCACCAGCACCAACCAGCGTGTGAATCTCATCAATAAACAACACAATTTTCCCTGAACGCTTTAACTCATCCATTACCGCTTTAATCCGTTCTTCGAATTGGCCGCGGTATTTTGTTCCTGCAATCATCATCGCTAAATCTAAAACGACAATGGTTTTTTCACGCAGGATTTCCGGCACTTCGCCGTTAACAATCTGCTGGGCTAAACCTTCAACGATCGCTGTCTTACCAATACCCGCTTCACCTAACAACACCGGATTATTCTTTGTCCGACGGGAAAGAATTTGGATCACGCGTTCAATTTCATTCTTGCGGCCAATCACCGGATCTATTTTGCCATCCTTAGCTAATTTATTTAAATTACGCCCATAGGCATCAATTGCCGGCGTTTTACCAGCCTTGGCTGGCTCTTGCTGGGCTTGAGCACCTTGCTGGCCATAACCTGGAATACCGGAACCTAACAATTCCATGACTTCATTGCGTAATTTGCCTAAATCTAATCCTAGATTAAGCAAGACGCGGTAGGCCATGCCTTCGCCTTCCTTGACTAAACCTAACAACAGATGCTCGGTGCCGATATAGTTATGACCAAGTGCGCGCGCTTCCTCAGCGGATAATTCCAACGCTTTCTTGGAACGCGGGGTAAATGGAATATCACCCACGACCTGCGTCTGCGGGCCCGCTTGCACTAATTTCTCCACCTCTAGGCGGATAGTTTCTAAATCAAGCCCTAACTTCTGCAACACGGCAGCGGCAACCCCTTCGCCTTCACGGATCAACCCTAATAACAAATGTTCCGTACCGATATAATCATGATTAAACCGACGAGCTTCTTCCTTGGCGAACACAATGACCTTGCGCTCGCGCTCAGTAAATCTATTGAACATTTTTGCCCCCTAACTTCTGGCGAACAACCGCCGCCCGTTTTGTATCGCGTTCAAACGCGTTTAATTTTTTCCCCTCAACCTTCTGAAGGTGCGCTGGCTGAATCATGATAAATAATTCATTAAGCGCCTTATGGTCCACATGCTTCATAATGCCCATATCAATACCTAGGCGCACCATGGAAAATAATTCAATCGCCTCCTGGCTTGAAATAATATGCGCCGTCTTCAAAAGCCCCCAAGAACGGCAAATCTTATCCTCAAGCATTGGCTTATTCTGCAGCAGCAAAGCCTGACGGGCCTGCTCTTCCTGCTCGATCACCTGACGGATAAGACCATTAATATTTTGCAAAATATCCGCCTCACTATGCCCTAAGGCCACCTGATTTGAAATCTGGTAAAAATTCCCGGATGCCTGGGTGCCCTCACCGTAAAATCCACGGCTCGCAAAGGATAATTTTGAAATTGCCGCCAAGACCTTATTGATTTGCTTAGTCATGACCAGCGCCGGCAAATGCATCATCACCGACCCACGCATGGCCGTCCCGGTATTTGTCGGACAGGAGGTTAAATAACCCCAGCTGGGCAAAAAGGCATAGCCTAATTCTTGCGCCAAAGCATCGTCAATGGCGTTAATAATATTCCACGCTTCAACTAAATTTAACCCCGAGCGCATGACTTGAATACGCAGGTGATCTTCTTCGTTAATCATCACCGAAATCACTTCCTCGGCGGAAACAATCAGCCCCTTGCCTTCCGGGTTTGATGCATGCTCGTGGCTCATCAAGTGGCGCTCGACTAGCATCTGGCGATCCACCTGGTCTAATTGAGTCATGCGAAAAAGGCTGGCCCCTTTAAACAGATTAATATTAGCCATAACCTTATCGACGGCGGCCAGCACTGTCTCTAAATCTTTTTTATTAGCCTTATTGGGGAATGGCCATTGGCTAAAGTTACGCGCCAAACGTACCCGTGAACTCATGACAATATTAGCCGATGGGCCAGTCCCGCGCAGCCATTCACCCGTATGAGTTAATAATTCATCAATTTTCATCGCTTAACCTATTTATTTTCTAAACTGCGAATCTTATCACGCAACAATGCCGCTTTTTCAAAATCTTCCAATTTGATAGCCGCTTGCAGTTGTTGTTTTAAATCATCAATATTAAAAGACTCAACCGCCACCAAGCTTTGCTCTTCAGCAATCACCGGCAAAGGTGCTGGCTCATGACCGTCGGGAGCCTTGCCTAAATGCTTATTAGAACCATGGATCTTTTTCAAAAGGCCTGCTAAATGTTCTTTAAACGACACATAGCACTCACCACAGCCAAGCCGGCCGAATTTACGGAAATCTTCATAAATCAATCCGCAACCAGCACATTTTAATTCGTTTTTTTGCGCATCCTTCGCAGCGGAAACCGGCTTACCGATCTCTGTTAAACCAGCTAATAAATCAGATAAACCAAACTGCTGCTCCATCTGCGCACTTTTTTGACGAGCACATTCTTCACAAAGATGCATTTCCGACATTTGTTCATCAACAATTTCGGTTAAATGCACAGTTGCTTTTTTCTTTGTGCAAATATCACATTGCATAGTCTTATCCTAGAGGCTATATTTAACCCCATCCACCTTGGTTAATTGATGAAAAGCAGCCAATAATTTCTTTGTCGTGACCCCCGGCTTTCCATCACCAATAAAGCGCCCATCCACCTTGACCACCGGGATTAATTCTGCCGCAGTACCGGTCAAAAAGCATTCTGACGCATTATATAATTCATGACGCGTAATATCACCTTCAAAAATCTTTATTTTCATCTTGGCGGCTAATTGCAAAATCGCATCCGCGGTTATGCCTTTTAAACGGCCAAGGTGCGGGGTTGATAAGACACCATTCTTATACATAAAAACATTATCCCCCGTGCACTCACCGATATAACCATTTTCCTGCAGCATAATCGCTTCATTATACCCAGACAAGGTTGCTTCCATCTTGGCTAAAATATTATTCAAATAATTCAATGACTTTAATTGAGGGTTAAGCGCATTAGGATTATTCTTACAGGTCGCCACCGTAATAATTTCCATACCCTTTTGATACAATTCCGCTGGGTACAAGGCAATCTTATCGGCGATGATAATCACATTTGGCTTCCCAAAACATTTACGCGGATCTAAACCCAAATCCCCATCACCGCGACTGACAATAAGGCGCACATAACCATCCTTAATTTTGTTAGCCTTCAAGGTGTCCACCACCGCCTGTGTCATTTGTTTCTTGGTTAACCGTGGATCAATCATCAAGGTGTGCATGGTTTCATAAAGCCGGTCAATGTGTTCATTTAAACGAAACACCCTGCCGCCATAGGAACGAATTCCTTCAAAAGCACCGTCGCCATATAGAAAGCCATGGTCGAACACCGACACCTTGGCTTCTTCCTTATTCACTAATTTTCCATTAAAATAAATCTTCATACAAACCTTTCTTTATAACCCCGCTAAAGCGGTTTCTAATAATCCATCCTTCATTTGAATCGTGCGTCCGGCCCTACGGGCAATGCGTTCATCATGAGTAACAATAATCACCGTTGCCCCATGCGTCTTGTTAAGATTAACCAAGGTATCCATTACCACCGCCCCGGAGGCTGAATCAAGATTTCCTGTTGGCTCATCACAGAAAATAACCTTAGGGTTATTCATGAGCGCACGCGCAATCGCCACCCGCTGCTGCTCACCACCTGAAAGCTGATTAGGCCGATGCCCTACACGGCTGGCTAATCCTAACTGCTCAAGCAATTTTACCCCGCGGATCTCAATTACGCTCGTCTTTCTTGAATTTTCTTTTATCATGGCAGGCAGAATCACATTCTCTAACGCACTCAGCTCAGGCAATAGGTGGTACGACTGAAAAACAAAACCCATCGCCGTATTGCGCAGCTGTGCCCTGCCCGCATCCGATAAGGCATAAAGATCCTTCCCACCAAAGATAACCCGACCCTCATTAGGTTGGTCAAGCCCGCCTAAAATATGCATTAAGGTTGACTTGCCTGCACCCGAGGGGCCAATAATCGCAACCACTTCGCCACTGTCGATAGTCAAATCAATGCCTTTTAAAATACGCAACGGGCTATCTGCCTGCATATAGGTCTTATGAATATTGATGGATTCAATTAACATTATTCATACCTTAACGCTTCAACCGGCTGTAGATTAGCTGCCTTTAAGGCCGGATAGATTGTAGCTAAATACGTAATTAACATCGCTGCCCCGACAATTAAACCCACGTCAGCGGCCTGAACTAAAACCGGCAAACGGTCTATATAATAAATTTCTTGCGGTAACTTAATAAATTGGTATTCCTTAAGCAGGTAACAAATCGCCGTTCCCCCCAGGAACCCCCAAAAAGTACCTGTTAAACCAACGGCCAACCCAAGCCAGGTAAACATCCGGTGAATAGACGCCTTGGATGCACCTATCGACTTTAAAATACCAATATCTTTTATTTTGCTGGTCACTGTCACGATCAAGGTGCTAATAATATTAAACGAAGCCACCAAGACAATAAGGGTTAGGATAACAAACATCGCAAATTTCTCAAGCGCCAAGGCGGCAAAGAAATTAGCATTCGCTTCCATCCAGGTGCGCACCACAAAAGAAAAACCAGCTAATTCATAAATCGCATTCTTGACTTTAAGCGCATCCTCGGGGTTTATTAATTTTAATCCAATACCTGTCGCTGATTGAACACCTAGGTGGAATATTTCTTGGGCCTTGCGCAAATCAACCAGAATCAAGTTCATGTCATAATCATACATGCCTGACGTAAAAATACCTGCCACCGTTAATTCATAACGCCAACCATTGCCTGCCACACCTGATGCTGGCGCAATAATTGTAATCTTATCACCAACATGAAAACCGTAAAAAGAGGCCAGTTGACTGCCAATCACCGCCTCATTGGCTTTTAAATCTGCAATCTTGGATTTTGTTAAATAACTGTTAATGCGCGTAACTTCTCCCTCGCTAGAAGGCTCAACCCCGCGTAAAATTAACGACGCAGCCTTCTGCCCAGTCTCTAAGAAAACATTGCCATGGATATACGGCGTGGTCGCCTGCACACCAGCCAAGCCTTTTAACTTGGCATCAAGTTCAGCATAACCTTTAAGCCCAGTCTCACGCTCCACAAAGATATGTGCATTAGCGCCAATGATCTTCTCGCGCAAGTCATGGTCAAAACCAGACATCACGCCGATCACAACAATCAAGGCCGCGACACCGATCGCAATACCGGCAATAGCGACTAAATTAATCATCGCTAGAAACTTATCTTTCTTAGCGCGTAAAAACCGTAATGTTAACCACAATTCAAAATTCATAAACTACTTTCGCTTAACACATGAGTGAATCTGGAGGTAGTAAGGGTAACTCAGCCTAGAGAAGCCCGTAGAATCTTTTCAATTATATTCCGCGGCAAGTTAAACATTGAAGATTCTAAGGGGCTTCAAAAGGCATTCGTCACCCTTACCACCCCCAGCTTCACTTCCAAATATCATCTAAGACCAATTTCTATTATTCTTGATGCTTTAACAACGGAAATAAAATAACATCCCGAATCGATGCTGAATCAGTTAAGAGCATGACTAAACGGTCAATGCCGATACCAAGACCACCGGCGGGCGGCATACCGTATTCCAGCGCTGTGACAAAATCTTCGTCGATATTACGATTGCCCGTTTCCACATCGTCCTCTAGATCCGCCAACAAACGCTTCTTCTGTTCTTGCGGGTCGTTTAACTCGCTATACGCATTGCCCACTTCCATCCCGGCAATAAAGAATTCAAAACGCTGGGCAATATGCGGATTATCCGGCTTGGCTTTTGCTAATGGCGAAAGGAAGGTGAAATAATCCAACAAGAAAACTGGATTAGCCTTATGGCTTTGATCCAGGACATCCTCGACCATCTTCATGACCGCTGATTTAGTCAACCGGTCTAATTTAATATGCCCCGGGCGCTTGGCCTTTACCTTAGCCAACATTTGCTCGGCGCTGTCCTCAGGGTTAATATCAAAATGTTCTTTCACGACTTGCGCAAAGGAACGGCGTTCCCAGGGGGTGGTAAAATCAATTTCCTGACCTTGGTATTGAATCTTGTAAGAACCATAAAGCTTAAACACCAAGGAGCTGATTAACTCCTCAGTTAAATTCATCATGTCCTCAAAATTACCATAGGCCTGATACACTTCCATCATGGTGAATTCCGGATTATGACGCGTTGAAATCCCTTCGTTACGGAAATTGCGGTTCATCTCGTACACCTTCTCCATCCCACCAACGAGCAAGCGTTTCAAATAGAGTTCCGGCGCAATACGCAGAAACACATCCATGTCCAAGGTATTGTGTTTCGACTTAAACGGACGGCCGCGCGCACCACCGGCTAAAGGCTGCAGCATGGGCGTTTCTACTTCTAAGAATCCCTTGCCATCAAGGAAGGAACGGATATAAGAAACAATGTGACTGCGCTTAATAAAAACATCTCGCACTTCTGGATTAGCAATCAAATCCACATAACGCTGACGGTAACGGATATCTACATCTTTCAAGCCGTGCCACTTTTCCGGCAGGGTTTGCAAGGACTTAGCCAAGACATGATACTTAACCATGCGCACGCTATTTTGGCCTGTTTTGGTAATGAAGGTTTCGCCCTCAACGCCGATGATGTCACCAATATCTAAATTATCCAGCATGTCATAGGCATCTTGACCCACTACATCAAGTTTCACAAAGATTTGCATGCGGCCGCTTTGATCCATCAAATCCATAAAGGTAACCTTACCTTGAGAACGGCGAGCCATGATGCGGCCAGCAATCACGACTGACAAACCTTCTTTAAAGTCTTTTAAAATATCACCCATCACATGGGTGCGGATAAACCGCTGGCCATAGGCATCCACCCCTTTGGCAACAAGCGCATCTAATTTCTTTATCCTAACATCTTTAGTTTCATGACCTTCCATAATAAACCACCCAATCTTTCTATATTATTTAAATTTAGAGACGTTTCATTATATAGAAATTGATAGGGAGTGTCAATGGAAGTTAAGTCACATTCTCGGCGAGAAAATCAAATAATCAGGCTAAGCGCAGGCAATGCAAATGGAGGCTTTATTAGCAAGAGCGACCGTCTTTTCACGATCAATAATCAAGGTTTTGCCAGCTTCAATGGCCAGGCAGGAAGCTTTAACACGGATCATGGTTTCAATGGTGCGGGGACCAACAACAGGGACATCAAAACGACTATCTTGTTTGGGTTTGGAGGTTTTCACCACCACCGCCCCGCCATGAGCAATAATGCCGCCACGTTCAATGGCGCGATCAGTGCCTTCCATCGCTTCAATAGCCACAATAGCCTTTTCCTTCACCACCACAGTCTGGCCAATGTCAATACCACCCATTAACTTGGCAATGGTTAACCCAAATTCAATATCCGCTAATTCACTCGTCGTAGGCCCACGCTTGGTAAGCGTGCCTTGGGGGGCTAAATATTTCTTTAACAAAAAGGTAGAATCTAATAGGGTCATTCCCTCTGCCGCCAAACGATCGGCCACGGCACCAAAAATCGTATCCGTCTTGCGGTCACGCAAGGCATCATGCAGGGATTGAAATTCCGCATCCAATTTAACGGATGGATTAAATAAATTATCAGGATTGACTTGGCCGGCCATAATCACTTCCGTCACCCCATGCACACGGAAATAGGCAAACAGTTTCTTTAATTCACCCACCTTAAAATATTGCATTTTATCGACGAAGGCAAACAATAACGGTGACGTATCCCCAATCACCGCTGCGGCAACAACCTTATACCCTTGATCCTTAGCCGCACGCGCAAATAAAAATGGGAATTCCCTATTACCTGCGATCAAACCTATCGTTTTTATAGAACCTGACATGAGAAGCACTCAAATTGATGGATGGGCAGTTATTACACGTATCTATGCTATGCCGCGCGTCGAGGCTTGAATAAACTCAATGACGCGGTTGATTTCTGCTAAGCCGTTATGCTGTTCCTTGACTTGCAAAATTGCATTACTGCGGTTTAGCCCTGAATTAAACAGCACCTTAAAAACGCGGCGCAATTCTAACTGGGTCGCAGAGGCCATCCCCGCACGCTTGAGCCCCACAATATTAAGGCCCCGCAAGGTGGCTGGATTACCGTCGACCATTGAATAAGGCGGGACATCCTGATTAACCTTGGAACAACCGCCAATTACAGATAAAAAACCCACCCGTGTAAACTGGTGAATACCAGTCAATCCGCCGATAACCGCACGGTCTTCAATAGTGACATGGCCGGAAAGCCCTACATAATTAGCCATCACACAATCATTGCCAATATGGCAATCATGCGCCACATGGGAACAGGCCATCAATAAATTATTATTACCAATAACAGTGACACCCCCACCTTCAAGGGTACCTGGATTAACAGTCACATATTCACGAAAGATATTATTATCGCCGATATTTAAAAAAACCTTATCAGCATTCTGGTGCTTTTTATCCTGCGGCCGGCTACCGATCACCGCACCGGTAAAAACCTGACACCCCTTGCCCATGGTTGTATGCCCTTCCACCAGGCAATGCGCACCAACCACCACATCATCACCAAGCGTAACATGGCCTTGAATAATTGAAAACGGGCCCACCGTCACATTATTACCTAATTTGACGTCAGCACCAATAATTGCAGTTGAATGAATCTGTGTTGGCATAATTAATTATTCAAATATTGAGCATCTGTATATGAAAACATCATGTCTGCTTCAACAGCTACTTCACCGTCGACCTTACAGACCCCTTTTACTTGCGCTGTGCGCTCACGGTCACGGATAATCTCAACTTCCATGATTAATTGGTCACCCGGAATAACAACCTTGCGGAATTTTACTTCGCTAATCGCCATGAACAACGCTACTTTACCATTATGTGCCCCGCTGGTCAATACCACCACACCCGCTGTCTGCGCCATCGCCTCAACCATCAAAACACCCGGCATCACCGGCTTGGATGGAAAATGACCTTGGAAAAAACTATCATTAATAGTGACATTCTTAATCCCAATGCCTTTCTTGCCCGGCTCAAGTTCAATGACGCGATCAACAAGCAAGAACGGATAACGGTGCGGCAGAATTTTCATGACGGCATTAACATCAAAAACACGGTTTCCTTCCGGCGGCTTAGCAGGAAGATATTGCCCAGCCGCATATTTCTTGCGCTGCGCGTCAATTTTCTTTACCAACTCACGGTTCAACGCATGTCCGCTTTTAGTTGCAAAAACAGCGCCTTTAACCTGATACCCTAATAAAAATAAATCACCTAACACATCCAATGCTTTATGGCGGCAACATTCATCCTTGAAACGCAATTGATTATCTTGAGGGCCATCAACAGACATAACCAAGGTGTTTTGATGATTAGCCCCCTTACCTAAACCACTGGTGCGGATAGCCTCGACTTCACTGTCTAAACAAAAGGTCCGTGCAGGTGCCAATTGCTCAAGAAAACTTTTTTCATTAAGCTCAAGCGAAATAAATTGTGACCGCAAGGCCGGATGATCATAATCCAAGGTGTATGCAATTGAAAAAACTGGTGACGGAACAATAACCACCGTCGCTGTCTTGCTGGCAACAACAATTGGTTCTTTAATCTCAAAAACCATCCGCGGCGCTGAGAGCTCAACAATACCAGCCTTCTTAAGCGCTTCCACAAAACCTAAACTGCTGCCATCAAGCCCAGGCACCTCCTGATTGTTAATCTCAATAATGATATTATCTATGCCCAAACCACTTAAAGCTGCCAATAAATGTTCAATGGTATAAACCTTAGCTTCCCCGCTGCCAATAGCCGTACACCGGGTAACATTCACATCCATAACAACCGAAGAAGCATCAACCTTAATCATCGGCTGTCCGGGCAAATCAACCCGAATAAAAATAATCCCGCTATCTGCCTTAGCCGGTTTTAATGTGACTGTAGCATTTTGTCCCGTATGAAGCCCCGTACCAGAAAGAGTAACTTCATGCTGTATTGTTTGTTGTTTCATATTTTTTTATTTTCTAATTCTTCCACGCGTTTCTTTAAGTCTTTAATCATTTGCACATAATGATCCAGCCGCTGAATATGCGCATTTGTCTTAAATGCTTCCCTCATGGGCTGGCCTGGATAACCAAAAATTTGTTCGCCCGCCTTAATTGATTTACTAATCCCTGATTTGGCCGCTACTACAGCCCCATCGCCGATTTCTAAATGCCCGGCAACTCCCGCCTGTCCAGCTAAAATAACATAATTACCCAGCTTAGAACTCCCGGAAATCCCAACCTGCGATACAATCAAACAATGCTTGCCAATCACCACATTATGAGCAATCTGCACTAAATTATCAATCTTTGTCCCTTCACCAATTACCGTCTTATCAAAACGTGCCCGATCAATCGTTACATTAGCCCCTATCTCAACATCATCCTCAATCACCACCGTTCCAACCTGCGGAATCTTGACATGCTTGCCATCAACCGTTACATACCCATAGCCATCAGACCCAATCACCGTGCCATTATGTACAATAACCCTGCTGCCAATCACCACCCGCTCACGCACACTTACATTAGGATACAATAAGCAATCAGCCCCTATCGTTACCCCATGCCCCACATAACATCCTGCATAAATAAAGGTATTATCTCCAATCACCGCACCTGGCTCAACCACTACATAAGGGCCTAAACCCACATTCTTGCCTAAACGTGCCTGATCACTAATAATCGCCGTTGGGTGCAAGCCTTGCGGCTTATAATCAGGGGCATCCTTTAACAGGAACTTAACAACCTGGGTAAAGGCATAGGAGGGATTATCCACCCTAATAACAGTTTTCCCCGGACAAGACATCTGCCGGGGAACAATGACAACCAAGGACTTTGTTTGCGTTAACAGCGCCTCATTCTTGGGATTAACCAAGAAGGTCAAATCACCTTCTTGAGCTTCTTTAATCCCTGCAAATCCGCTGATAAAAGCATTACCGTCACCGACGGCATCTCCTGAAACTAGCTTAGCAATATCGGTGACGGTAAGGCGCATAACTCTTACTTCTTATAGCTATCGTTTAAATTCTTTAACACAGCTTCAGTAATATTATTTTCTTTATTGCCATAGATCAAGACCCTATCATTTAAGATATAGTCATAACCTTCCTTCTTGGCGTATTCACTAACAACCTTTTCAATCTCAAGCAGAATTTCTTTAACCTTACCATCACGCTTTTGAGCTAACTCAGTACGTTTGGCTTTATCAAATTCAATCAATTCTGCCTTTTGCTTTTCAATATCAGCTTGAAGCTTTTGCTTTTCATTTTCCTTCATCAACGCCAATTTGCCTTGAGCATCGCGCACCTTATTAATCATCACATCACGTTCTTTTTGGAAAGCTTCACTATCCTTTTGCAAAACACCATCTTGTTCCTTTGTCTTTTGGTAATTATCAAAGACACGGCTTAAATCAACATAGGCAATTTTTAAATCTTTAGCTAAGGCCATCCCGGTTGACATGACCCCAAAGACCAACGCTAATCCAAGTACTTTTACCGCTTTCATAATATCCTCCCGTGTTAGTTAAAAATTAAAATCCTCGGCTGACGCTAAAATAAAATTTACCGCTCTTTTCATCTTCGCCAACTTCCTTGCTCAGCGGAATACCATAATCTAATTTAATAGGTCCAATAGGCGTCTTAACCCGCAATCCAAGCCCTGTCCCGGATTTGAAACCACCGCTGCCCCAATCGCTGGCCTTAGACCATACATTACCAACATCATAAAAGACGGCCGCCTTTAAAATTTCAACAATCGGCACCGTGTATTCAACATTGCTGATAGCCATGGCCTCACCACCAATAGGATCTTCTGTGTTTGGATCCAAGGGCCCAACCTTACGTTCATTATAACCACGAATGCTTTGCGCACCACCAGCAAAGTAACGTTCAAAAATCGGCACGCGACTGGTATTGTCATACGCTTTAACAATACCTGTACGTCCGCTTACTTCCAAGACAGTAACCAATTCATCAAATTTAAACGGCACATAATAGCTACCGCCGGTCTGCATACGATAAAAATCTTTATCCCCGCCCAATAAGCCGCCAGCCACATCAAGGTTGTTATTAACAATCCACCCCTTGGTCGGCGACAAGCTGCTGTCACGGTAGTCATTAGATGTTGAGAAACCTAAGGAACTTACAAGATTTGTTCCCTCTTCCGCCGCTAAATCAGCAGAAACATTTGACTCCAAGTTATTAATCTTAATCTGCTCTAACCGATACACTGAGCCGATCGAGAAATTATCATTAAAGGCCTTGCCTAAACGCAAGGCACCACCGGCACGCCCTTCATCATAGGCATAACCTGTGTTGCTATCGCGCTTACGTTCAGTTAAGAAGGCATCAAAACCACCGGAAATCGGGTAATCAAATAACCATGGCTCAGTAAAACTTAACAAGACATTTTGCCTGGTTGAACCAACTTCAGCGCGTAAGCGTAAGTTTTGACCGCCACCAGTAAAGGAGGGCCAATGGGAAATATCGAAATTCTTTTGCTCAATCTCGATAAAACCAACCAGTTGGTCAACCGTTGAATACCCGCCGCCAAAGGAAAAGCTGCCTGTTTTAGCTTCCTTAACCTGGACAACTAAATCCTTCTGATCCGTTTGGTCGGTATCTTCAATGTCATACCCCACATCTTCAAAGTAGCCTAAGTCTTTTAAACGATCCTTGGATTTACGCAATTTTTTACCATCAAACTGATCACCCGGATACATCCGTAATTCACGGCGGATAACAATATCACGGGTGTTGGTATTCCCTTGAATCTTAATCTTGTTAACATAGGCTAAGGAGCCTTCCGTGATGGCTAACTTAATATCTACCTTGCCTGTTTCGGCATTAAATGAAGTGGCTTCTTCAACCGTCGCAGAAATATACCCGCGATCAAAATACGCATTGCGGATATTGCCTAAATCTTCCTCTAATTTTTCGTGGCTAAAAACCTTGCCTTCCTTGATATTCTTGATATTGCTTTTAATATCAAACTCACTTAAAATGGAGTTGCCTGCAAAAGACACATCACCCACGTAATACCGCTTGCCTTCTTCGACGGTCACATCAATATTAACCTTGCCCTTATATAACGGCTCAACCTTATAACTAGCCTTGGCATCAATATAACCATTTTGACTGTAGAAGGTTTGGACACGGCCCATATCTTCGTCAATCACATCTTCTTTTAAGAGGCCTGAATTAAATAACCAGCCCCAGCGGGACTTCATCGCCTTAATAATACGGCCATCTGTATAGGCTGTGTTGCCATACACATTAATCCGCTTAATCTTAACCCGATACCCTTCACGGATAATGAAATGCAAACTTGCCTTATTCGTTGTTTCATCAATAAAACTTTCCACATCAACCTTAATCTGCGTTAACCCTTTTTTCTTATATAACTCCTCAATGGTATTAACGTCATCCTTAAGCGTCTTATTATCAAGGAATTTATCCTTCTTGGTCTTCATCTTGCTCTCTAAGAATTTCTTGTTATAAAAACGGATCTTAGAAAACGTAAGTTCTTCAATAATTGGTTTTTCTTGTAACCGCACAATAACCTTATAACCGCCATCCACGTCTTCATGGTCAATCTGGACATCGCTAAAGAAACCCGTATTATAAAGGCGTTTTAAGTCATCACTAACCACCACCTCTTGATAATCTTGACCCACCCGGGTCTTAATTTTTGCCAATACCTGGGCTACACCAATCGATTTATTGCCTTGAATATCAATCGCCTTTACCACCTTGACTGCAACCGGCACAACTTCGATAGCAGGAGCTGTTGGGGGCGCTTGGGCTTCTAATTTCACCTCATCAATAGGCGCAACCTCAGCAACAGCTGCTTCTTCTGGAGCGGATTCAACCGCTTCCACCTGTTGTTGAACCTCATCAAGAGCTGCATTAACCACGGGATCAATGCCGGCATTATCCGCCATAGATTCAGCCGCAACTTCTTGCGCAAAAGCAGGTTTTAAGCTTAAAAAAACAGTGAAAATGACAATAAAAAATATTTGGGGGAGGGTAGTTTTTTGCATGTTTGTGATTATATGGGTTGCTGGTTTAACTGTCAATCGACATCTATGATTTTATTCGTGATGAATAGTATCAAGATTAGCGAATTTAACATACTCTTTCAAGAATTTAAGTTTCACATCGCCCGTTGGACCATTACGCTGTTTAGCAATAATAGCCGTGGCTATGCCCCGATTTTCTTCAGTTGGATTATAATAATCTTCCCGGGTTAACAATACAACAACGTCCGCATCCTGTTCAATAGCCCCGGATTCACGCAAGTCCGACAATTGCGGCCGATGGTCCTGGCGACTTTCAACCGCACGGGACAACTGGGAAATTGCGATCAACGGCACGCTTAATTCACGGGCTAACGCTTTTAAAGAACGGGAAATTTCCGAGATTTCCTGCTGGCGGCTATCACTCCTGACCGATGACTGCATCAACTGTAAATAGTCCACAATAATTAAGCCAATATTATGCGCTGTTTTCAACCGGCGCGCCTTGGCCCGCAATTCTAACACCGTAATGGCCGGCGTATCATCAATAAACATCGGCGCATTTGATAATTTACCCGCAGCCTTGGTTAATTGCGGCCAATCAGAGGGAGATAAAAATCCGGTGCGGACATTATGCGCATTAACCTGCGCCTGTGAACAAAGCATACGCTGAACCAGCTGCTCTTTTGACATTTCTAATGAAAAAATAGCTGTCGGAACACCCTTCTCAATACAGGCGTGCTCAGCCATAGAAACGGCAAAAGCACTTTTACCCATTGAAGGACGGCCTGCCACAATAATTAAATCCGCACGCTGTAAACCGGAAGTCATCCGGTCGAAATCCACAAAACCCGTTGCAACACCGGTAATCGACTCTTTTTTCTGGTATAGCTGGTCAATGGTCTCGATAGTCGTCTTAACAATATCTTTAATGTGATACGCCTGCTGTTTTTGCTTGGCATTAGCTATTTCAAAAATCAATTGTTCTGCCGCATCAACTAATTCATCAACATTAACACCCGTCCCATAGCTCTTCGCAATAATCTCAGTGGAGTTCTTAATAAGTTTACGCTGAATACCCTTTTCCTTAACGATATCCATGTAAAACCTGGCATTCGCTGCGGTCGGGACAAAATCCGCTAACTCAGTCAGGTAGGTGATACCCCCTACTGATTCAAGCAGGCCTTGATTTTTTAAATAATCGGAAAGGGTGATTAAATCAACGTTCTTGCGGTTGGCGTAAAGATCTTTAACAGCCTCATAAATCTTCTGGTGGCCGGTTTCATAAAAATAGAAGCTATCGAGCTGTTCAATCGCCAACCCGATAGCTTCATCACTAATCATCATCGCCCCTAAGACCGCTTTTTCAGCGTCGATGTTCTGAGGGGGGATTCTTATTTCTTGGTGACCCATAAGCGGACCTTGGCAACCACTTCCTGATGCAGTTTCACGCCCACTTCGAAAATACCTAAATCTTCAATCGCCTTTTCAATAACCAAGGTCTTCTTCTCCACCTTTTGGCCTTCAGCTTCAAATGCCTTTAAGATTTCAGTTTCAGAAATCGCCCCATAGAGCTTTTCTTGGTCATTAACTTCAACAGCGATCGTTAAAGAAACCTTGGACAAGACATCGGCCTTGGCTTGCGCTTGAGCTTTTTCAGCTTCATACTGCGCTAAGCGTTTGATTTTTTCTTTTTCGATGCGCTTGACATTACCTTCGGTGGCAACAACCGCTTTTTGACGGGGAAAAAGGTAATTACGGGCATAGCCGTCCTTAACCTTAACCATATCACCAACCCTGCCTAAATTTTCCACATTGTCTGTTAAGATAATATTCATAGATTACTTCCTTTGCGCAGAACCAACTGAGATTAAACCTAAAAACCTGGCGCGTTTAACGGCCACCGTTAATAAACGTTGCTGTTTAGCAGATGCACTGGTTAACCGGCGTGAAAATAATTTGCCGCGTTCTGTTAAACATTTTTGCAAGAATGCGATATTCTTGAAATCAATAACCGTTCCCTTAGGGATGGACATGCGCGGCGTGCGATGCAAGCTGCGGCGTTGGCCCTTTTCCCCACCAAAAGAATTATCGCCATCTTTCTTGAAAGGTTTACGTTCACCTGTTGAATTTCTACCACCACTTGATTTTCTTTTTTCCATTGGTTCCTCGTCCTTATTCTTCCCAAGCAATATCTTCGGGAGAGATTACTGTGTCTTGATCGTTAATATCTTTATTCGCCGCTGTTTCTGCATTAGCCGGGCCGCCTTCTGCCTTACCAACGCCACCAGGGCCGCCTAAAAATTGAATACGTTCTGCACGCACATCAATCGTGCTGCGCTTTTGACCATCCCCGGTTTCCCAGGAACGGCTCTGCAAAATACCTTCCACAAAAATGGAACGGCCCTTTTGCAGATACTGATTACAAATCTCCGCTTGCTTATCCCAAGCCGTCACCGTCATGAAACAGGTGTCTTCCTTGAGCTCGCCAGTGCGGTCCTTGAATTTGCGGTTAACCGCAATGCGTAAATTGGTCACCGCAGTCCCGTTTGGCGTATAGCGCAATTCAGGATCCTTGGTTAAATTGCCAATTAACAATACCTTATTTAAACTTGCCATAATACATCTCCCTTAATTCACGTTCAAACGCGCAACTTAAACCGCTTGGAGCTCTTGCTTAACCGTCATAAAACGCAAGATTTGTTCATTGATGCGCAAGATTGTATTAAGCTTATTGATACCAGCCGGCTTTGCTTCAACATTAAGCAAATAATACGTTCCCTCTGAAACCTTATTGATAGAGAAACTCATCTTATGACGCTCTAACCACATTTGGGCGTTGGTGATCTTACCTTCGCTTTTGGCAACGGAATCCGCTACCTGCTTGGCAATTTCGTCCTTCACCGCTTGAGTCGCATGTGCATCGACGATATAAACTAATTCATACTTATTCATTCACTTGTCCTTTTGTTATGCCTATTCATCGTTTGTTCTACCCCTTGGGTCGCCCAGCTAGCGACCGCCGTCAGGGTTGAGTCTATAAAATCCGCTAGAGACTTTTTCTCGAGCAGGGTGAAATCAGATAATACATAATCAGCTTGAGACTCGCCCACCTTTGGCTTTGACACACCTAAACGCAAGCGGGCAAAATCCGAGGATCCAAGGTGAGCAATAATTGACTTTAATCCATTATGCCCGCCAGCCGAACCGCTTGGCCTTAACCGTACCTGACCAAAGGGCAAACTAATTTCATCGACGACAATTAAAACATCCTCGATCTTGATTCCCTTCCGGGCCATGAAGGCTTTAATCGCCACGCCTGAATTATTCATAAAGGTCATGGGCTTAAACAAAGAGCATTGCTGATTACCGATGGTGATTGTTGCGTATTCACCCTCGATGCCAGCAGTTTTGCGAAAGATTAACTTTTCTTTTGCCGCCAGCGCGTCGATACAAAGGAATCCAATATTGTGGCGCGTGTATGTATACTGCTTGCCTGGATTGCCTAGTCCGACGATTAATTTCATGTATTAATTTACTTCTTATCGTCCTTCTTAGCTGCCGCTTCGCCTTCTTCCTTCTTCTTTTCCTTGATCACTTCTAATTCAGGAGACGCTTCACCTTCAGCTGTTGCTGCTTCTTCCTTCATGGAACCAGCAACAGTAACGACGACGGATTCAGGATCATGCTTGGTGCGTACACCCGCAGGCAATACTAAATCTTTAACGTGAATACTGTCATGCACGCCCAAATTGGTGACATCCGCTTCAATGTGATGCGGGATATTGGTCGGCAAACAAATAATATCTAATTCCCATAATAAATGATCCACGGTACCGCCATCACGTTTGACCCCGATAGCCTCGCCACGGGTAATAACCTTGACCTTGATTTCAATTTCCTTATCAAGGGAGATGCGGTTGAAATCGATATGAATAACTTCATCGCTAACCGGGTGCATTTGCAATTCCTTGATGATGGCTGGAAAATCCGCAACCTTCTTGCCTTCATCTTGCACGTTTAAATGGTAGATCAAGCTTTCGCCTGCATGTTGACGGTGGATACGGTCATAGGTCTTGCGGTCAGCAGACACGATGGTGGGCTTTGCCCCAGCGCCATAAACAACCGCTGGGATTAAATTCACGCGGCGCACGCGTTGCGCACCAGATGAACCTTTGTCTTTTCTTAATTGAACATCTAGATTAATTTGTTCCATGTGATTACCTTACCCTTTTTTGTTAGTTACGAATCTCTTCAAATAAACTGCTGATCGATTCTTCGTTATGTGTCCGCGCAATGGCTTCAGCCAACAAAGGCGCTATAGACAATTGTTTAATTTTCCCGTTAGCATTATCTTCATTCAACGGGATACTATTGGTGATAACAACTTCCAACAATTCTTTACAAGCCGCAATGCGTTCCTTGGCCGGCCCTGATAAAACCCCATGAGAGGCCGCTGCATAAATTCCCTTAGCCCCAAATTGCTTTAAGGCGGCAACGGCTTCCACTAAGGATGAGGCCGTGGCGATAATATCATCGACCATGACAACATTTTTATCCTTCACGTCACCCAACAGCGACATGACTTCTGTTTTTTCCGGCGACATGCGGCGCTTGTCAACAATAGCTAACGGCGCATTCAAACGCTTAGCGTAGGCGCGGGCCATCTTGATACCGCCCACGTCCGGAGAAACAACCACCACATCCTTCAATTGCTTCTCTCTAAAATACTCAGCCAACAAGTTGATCGCGTATAAATGATCAACCGGTATATCAAAGAAACCCTGGATTTGATTCGCATGCAAATCCATGGTCAAGACACGATTGGCGCCAGCAGCCACAACCAGGTTAGCAACCAGCTTTGCCGTAATCGGCACGCGCGGCTGATCCTTGCGGTCTTGGCGGGCATACCCATAATAGGGCAGAACCACCGTGATCCGGTCCGCTGAAGCACGACGCACCGCGTCGATAATAATCAATAACTCCATGATATTATCGTTAACCGGCGTACAGGTCGGCTGCACGATAAACACATCCTTACCGCGGATATTCTCACGGATATGGACGCGGATTTCACCTTCGGAAAAACGGCCTACAAAAACTTCTGTCTGCTTAATCTTTAAAATATCACAAATCTGCGACGTTAACGCCGGATTTGCATTACCACCTAGAACCGCTAATTTGCCGCGCATAAGAACCTTATCGTTTAACTACCTTTGCCGGAACACCATAAGCCGTGCTGCCAGCTGGAATATTTTTTCCCCGAGTCACTAGAGACCCCGCACCAATCACTGCTTTTTTACCAATTTTAACCGGCGCCACTAACACTGAATCTGACCCAATAAACGCACCATCTGAAATCGTTGTTACATTTTTATGCTTACCGTCATAATTCGCGGTAATCGTCCCCGCGCCAATATTAACGTTACTGCCGACCTTCGCATCACCTAAAAACGAAAAATGCTTCATATTTGTATTCCGACCAACTGACGTGCGCGAGACTTCCGTAAAATTGCCAATCTGAACACCGTCGCTAATCTTGCTCCCCGGGCGGATACGGGCAAAAGGCCCGATGCTGCATTTAGAACCGATCCTGGCACCCTCATGAATAAAGGTGCATGGGTAGATCACCGTGTCCGCGCCGATCTTTACATCATTATCAATATAGGTTGTTAACGGGTCTACAATAGTAACCCCGTTGTCCATGTGCGTTTTTAAAATCCGCTCACGGATCACTGCTTGAGCCTGGGCTAAGTGCATACGTGTATTTACGCCAAATGCCACTGTTTCATCCTTCGTCGTCAATGTATCAACCTTTTGATTCGCCTTTAGCAGCAACTCCACTACATCCGTTAAATAAAATTCTTTTTTGTTCGGGTTAACCTTCACCTTGGTTAAGGCGTTAAAAAGGGCGGCTGACTTAAAACAATAAACACCCACATTGATTTCGTTAATTTTATCTTCATCAACGTTTGTATCTTTTTGTTCGCGGATCGCCTGCAAATTCCCCTTCGCATCGCGCACCATACGGCCATAGCCGTGCGGGTCGCTTAAAATTGCTGTTAACACCGTCGCTGTTGCGTTAGAGCGTTTGTGCTTCTTTAAAAGTTCAGCAACAATTGCTTTCGACAACAGCGGTGTATCACCACAAAGGATTAACACCGTCCCATTAAAATTTTTGAAAGCCGACGCACAACGATTAACCGCATCAGCCGTGCCTAGGAGTTTATCTTGCAAGATATACTCAGGCTCATCACCGATGACCGTCTTAACCGCATCTGCCCCGTGGCCAACCACTACATATGTTTTCAAAGAACGTAATTGTTTGGTGATCTCCAGCACGTATTCTAAAATCGGCCGGCCAGCGACCTGATGCAAGACCTTCGGGGTTTCGGATTTCATCCGAGTCCCCTTGCCAGCTGCCAGAATAATCGCGCGAAAATCGCTCATAAATATCTCAAGTTGCCCAGCATGGATTCGAACCATGACAACGAGATCCAAATTCTCGGGTGCTACCTTTACACCACCGGGCAGCGAAAACTACCGCGTGCAAACCACAAAAACCTGCGCAAAACGCTTGTCAAAACCTGCTGCTATGGCGCGTGCATGCGCTTGTGAACTTGCCAACGCATAAACCGAAGGGCCGCTGCCGGAAAAACAGACACCGACGGAACCAGCATCGGATAATTTATTTTTTAAACGTAAAAAATCTGGCCGTAATGACAAAATGGCAGGCTCCAAATCATTGGACAAGGCGCCTGCGATCTGTGCAAGATGACCATCCCTTAAAAAGGGAAGCAAAATATTAACATTATCCCTTTTGTTTGTCAAATTTAATTTCGACGCAGCCAAGGCCTCCTGCCTCTTCGGCAGGCAGGCAAAAACATCCTTGGTTAACATCTTAACCTTAGGCGTGACAAGCACATGCCAAAGCCGGGTTTTAAGCTTAAGCGGCTTAATTTGCTCCCCCCGGCCGGTACCTATAGCAAACGGCGTATCATATAAGAAAAAATTTAAATCTGAGCCTACCGCAGCTGCATAGGCATTGAGTTGTTTTTGCGTTAACTTCAAATTCCACAAGCGGTTTAGACCCAAAAGCACGGTTGCCCCATTGCTGGAACCACCGGCTAAGCCCGCGGCCACTGGGATACGCTTGTCAATATGGATATCCACCCCCGCTTCCACCTGAAAATCCGCTTGCAGGGCCAAGGCGATCTTAACCACTAAATTCTTAGAACCTTTAGGCACCTGAGGGTGTTTGCAAAAAACCCTCACCTTTCCGCCCTTGGTTTCCTTAAGGGTAATTTTATCGCAAAGGTCAATGCGCTCAAAAAGAGTAGATAACTCGTGAAAACCATCCGGGCGTTTACCCAAGATATCCAGGCATAAATTTAATTTGGCGGGTGAGTCAAGCGTTAAGGTCTTCATGGGAGAGAGTTATTCTTTCAACGCTTGGATTTTTTCTAATTGCTGGATTTTTTGCAAGACACCAGGTTGATGCGGATCTAGGTCTAGGGACTTGCGGAAATATTTGCGTGCCAGGGCAATTTCATTAACAGCCTTATACACATCACCGATATGTTCATAAACAATTGGATTAATAATATAGGTCTCGGCTTTTTGCATAGCCATCAGCGCTTCAGCGTTAAACCCTTGTTTAAATAGGGCGAAACCCAAACTATCATAATACGCGCCATTGGAAGGATCGACCATAATAGCCTTGCGGATCATCTTCACTGCTTCATCTAAATGCACCCCATCTTCCGCATACATATAACCCAAGGCATTCAAAGCCCCGTCGTGGTCCGGCTCAATGGTTAACGTCTTACGGAAGGCTTCCATGGCCTTATCACGCTCCTTGATGTCCACATAGATCGCACCTAAGGTAAATTGCGCGGAAACATTTTTGGGTTGAATTTCCATTATCTTATTAAACTGGGCAATGGCTTGCGGGTATTTGCGCTGGGAATAATAAAGCTGCGCCAGGTATTGATAAATTTCAATACTCTCGGGATTATTTTGGGCGGCGTATTTCAAAATGCTTTCATAGGATGCAGCCGCTTGATCAAACTTTTTTTGGGAAGAATAAATCAAGGCCAACAAATAATGTGCCTGCACCTCTGAAGGCGCCTTGGCAATAACAGCCTGCAATTGCTTGACCGCTTCTTCTAAATTGCCAAAGCGTACATAATAAGCACCTAGCCGTAAACGGGGGGCTTTTTCTTGAGGATTATAAGCAACCGATTGTTCGTACTGGGCAATGGCCTGGGTGGCCTCACCATTCAAATCATGAGTGACAGCCATGATATAATGCGCCAAACCCTTGGCTTTTGCATCAAAAGTTAAATCCTGGGCATAGGCAGGGAAACCCCCAGCTACACCCAGGATCAAACTTAAAGCAAAAGCCAAAAGTCTGCAACAATGAAGCATAAAGCCTCCAACAATTAGCGAGTGGCTCTCTTCTTCAAGTGACGCATTGCTTTACGCAATTTTTTGCGCTTGTGCGTGCGAATCTTTACGCGTTTTCTCTTTTTTCCGCAAGGCATAATGTTTTCCCTACTTGTTAGTGTAACATACAGCCGGCTGCCTTTGCAACCAGCCTTCCTTAATATATAAGCTTATTCAGCGAATATTCGATAATGCCCTCAGCCCCGGCTTCTTTCAAGGCTGGGATAATTTTACGCACGGTGCCTTCATCAATGACGGTTTCTAAGGCCACCCATTGATCATGCACCAGGGGTGAAATCGTTGGATTACGTAAGGCAGTTAAGGTCTTTAAAACCTTGTCTAAATTCTGGCGCTTAACGTTCATCTTTAAGCCGACCATATTCTTAGCATCCAAGGCCCCACGCAACAACATGATGACCTGTTCCATCTTTTTCTTCTTCCAAGGATCCTTGGCAGCCGCTTTGTTGGCGATAAATTGAGTGCTGGATTCACAAAGGGTCTCAACGATGCGCAGCTTATTAGCGCGCAGGGACGAACCGGTTTCGGTCAACTCAACGATGGCATCAACTAAACCAGAGGTTACCTTGGCTTCGGTAGCACCCCAGGAAAATTCAACATCGGCCTTAACCTTATGCTTGGCCAAATATTTCTTGGTGATATTAACAACTTCAGTGGCAATCTTCTTGCCTTGCAAATCTTTAGCAGACTTAATCTTGGAATCTTCCGGCACCGCTAAAACCCAGCGCACCTTATTTGACGTAGCTTTGGAATATTGCAATTCATCTAAACGAACCACATCGGAAGAATTTTCTTCAATCCAGTCATTACCGGTAATACCGCAATCAAGCGTCTCATCAGCGACGTAGCGGGACATTTCTTGCGCACGTAACAGTACGGGAGAAATTTCCTCATCGTCAATCTGGGGAAAATACGAACGGGACGACACATAGACCTTAAACCCTGCTTTTTCAAAAAGGGCTACGGTTGCGTCTTGTAATGAACCTTTGGGCAAACCTAATTTTAATTGTTTCATAGGGCGACATTATAAACAGGGTTATTAAAAAAGTAAAGGATTTGTTAAGCGGCTCCCAAGAATTGACGTAAATCGCCTAACGGCCCGATGTTGATGATGATGGGCACAAAACCAGCGGCATCTTGATATTGTGTAAACACAGCTGGAGTAAGATTAAACTGCACGTTTCCACCATCACCTCGTATCTTAAGAGGCAGCTTACTGCCGGCTAAGTCGATACCGCCTTTTTGCGTTGACATCGCCGCACTGCCAACCAGCTTTTGGGGTAGTTTCTGCCGTACAGAAATTTTCCAGCCATATTCTGTCCCTAAGCGCCTATACACCCTTTGGGAAATATCATTCATTTCCGTCCTTTGGAATTGGGAACTTTCCAAAAAACGAATTCCTTCCTTTATCAACACCTCATCTAAGGTCATTTCACGAAAAACATCACCCTCAGGGGCAGCTCGCCTATACAATTTTTCATAGCTTACTGAATTATCATCCGTAATCCAAAATCCGCCCTCCCTTAAATTTAAAGACAGCCCTGCCATAAAATATTCATATTGTGACGCTAAAAACATTCCTGCACGCTGGTAATAAATATCAAAACCACCCTTAATAACACCCGCATAAGTATCTGGGCGGGCAATATCCGCTTTCAAAAATATGAATTCATAACGCCGAGATTTATATGTGCCTGGGTATTCTTTATTAAATGCAACAACCAAATTCCCATCAGCTGTTGACAGTTCAATATCTTCTCTTGTTAAACCCAACGCTTTTAACTCTATTAAAAGCGCGGCATACATCGTCGTTGCATTATAAATATCACCCCCATTGCCGTACCCAGTTTCATATTTATGCACCCTGTATCTTAACATCCGCTCTCTTTCATAATCATCAAGACCATCCTCCGCATCTTCCCAAAATCTTTGCAAATACTCCCTGAACCCAGCCTCTTCCATAACCACACCATTATTAACCATCATGTACTTAGCCGCATTGGTTGAAAGCCACACATGATTAATATCAACACCTGCCCCTCCATAAAGCACCACTAAATCTTTATTACCTGGATTAACCTGACTCTTTATTTGCCTATCATAATCATAAAAATCCTGATGCATGATGCGGCCCTCATCCCCTAAGAATTGCCTATCCGCAGACATAGCCTTGTCTTTTTCTTTTATCTCATCAATCAATACCTCAAAGCCCTGATCGACATCAAATGAAGAAACATCAATAACCCTCTCTATTTTCTTTTCATCTAAATATCCAATCTTATATTGGCCTGGAATTCTATAGCATTCAACTGCACGCACCTTCATGATGCCATCTTCAAAAATGAAAACCTTCCTGTCTCCCACCAGATAAAGGCTTGAAAAAATAAATCGCCCTTTTTGCTCAAAACCAATCGATATGGATTTATTTATATCTGCCTTTAATATGCCCGCCCCTAACAAAACACCAATCTCCTTCGCCTTAGTGCGCGCCGCAAGCGTCGACATTAAAACACCCTTACTCGCCTTTAATTTCTCCAGCGAAGACTCAAGCCAATATGAAATCATAAAGAACATATTATTCATCGACAATTCACGCCTGTGTATTTCCCTAATGATAAGAGCTAATTTCACATCATCTGGTTTTCCTTCCAACAATGAATCAAAATTATTAGAAAAATAGGCCTGATACACACCACTGCTTACCGCCAGGGACACAAGCCCTATACAAATTTTAAGGAAGCTACGGTTATCTATCTTTACCTGATCGTTGCGTTGCCCTCCCCCCTGATTAACAATCATGGCAGGATTAATTACTTGTTTCGCCTGCGCCATTGCTAAATCTGCCTGAACCCTTAGCGCACCTTTTAAATCAGGCAATTGCGCAGCATTTGTCGTCGTTGTCATGGCAGCTGTTGCCTTCATGGCAAAACCACCGGAGAAATATTTTCTTGGAAGAGATGCTGCGGCAGATCCAACATTAGTTGGATCCGGGTCCTTAATATAATTAAAAACACCTTTCTTAAACGCTTGTAAATATTGCTGGTAGATAGTATCAATATCCATCTTCCCCCCCCCCTGACTCCCCCCAACATCTTTATAACCTACCCCAACCACCTTAGATTTATCCGCATAAACTTGGGCTAGAATACTATCCTTTATTTTTTTCTTATACCAAGCAGCCAAAATCAACGATTGGTAAACTTGACGTAATTGGGCAAAATTCTTGCCCTCATTAACTTCTTTTTCTAGTTTAGGGAGGACGATTTCTTTAATAATTTGGGAACCTAAGGAGCCTGTGGTTTTGCTTGGCAGAGTGCCTGGCAAGCGGTTCTTATCCATTGCTAAATAATCTTGTTCCAGCATTACTTTTAATTTACTTTCGACCACATAGGCGGTAGCAGCCTTGGTGTTTTCATAAACGACAGCTTTAGCGGGAACTATCCAAACCTTATTAAACGTATTAACCGGAATATTCGTGGTGCCGAATTTCTGCTGAGCTTCGGCATACACCCTGCCCCAGAATTCCTTGCCTAACTCGTCCTCAGGATAAATTAGACTCGCCGTGATTTGCTTTAATAAATAATCCTGCGCCAACAAATCACGGCCCATTTCAGTCTTACCCAAAAAACTTGGGATAATACGGTCTTTCTCATAGGGGCTCAAATTAACCCACAGCTCATCCTCAGGGATTGTCAGGCTGGCTAGGAAATATTTGATAAGTCTGATCGATTCGGTTTTAAGTTGTTCTTGTTGCTGGATTCCCGCACTTCCCTGCCTGCCGGCAGGCAGGGCGGGAATGACATCTTTATCACCGGGGTCGAGGATAAAATCGAATTTAAAGGGGTTGTCGGCATGAACCTTGATGCCTTTAAGTATAGGCGGATTAAACGCTGGGCTTAAACGCACCATCTCCCCAGGATTAGGCAAGGTAAATTCTTGTGCCTGCACCGGAATGGGACCCAGAGCGCTAATCAAGAATGCCGCGATAATAAAATTAATGAATGGGGTACGCATATATAGATAAAGTAAACCATATAAATATATAAAAACAAGGGCTTAAAAGCTGTTTTGGGAAAACGTTTTCCCGTCTTGCCAAAGCTAATTAGCTCATATATAATCACGGCATTGTTTTTAAACTTAAATTGCTTCGCAGGCCTTTCCTGCCCGCAATGTCGAACTAAAATCAAGGAGTGCTATGTTAAGTACATTACGTCATAAAGGTGTTGCTAAAAAGGTCCTCTGGTTTGTTACCATTATTATTGTCTTGTCCTTTGCTTTTATGGGCGTAGTCAATAACTTCGATAACTCAATCAATAGCGCTGGCACCATCTATGGCAAAGGCGTTTCTATCAGGGATTTCCAAAAAGCTTATTTCGATGCCCGCGACCAAGCAATTATGCTTTATGGGGAACGTTTCTTTAAAATGGGGGATCGGCTTGACCTTGAAAAAGAAACATGGGACCGCATCATACTGACCAAGGAAGCCAAGAAGCGCGGCATCACGGTGTCAAACCAGGAATTAGCCGCCTCTATTGCCGCCATTCCATTTTTCCAACGCGATGGGAAATTTGATAAACAAATTTATGACATGATTGTAAAAAACCCCAGCATCTTTAACCGTAATCCCCACGACTTTGAAGAAGGCATGCGCGGGCAATTAGCCATCCGTAAACTAGTTGAAACCATCGTCGGCAACAGCGATATCAGCCCGGAAGAACTAAAGAAAGAATTCCAACAACGTAACGAAAAAATCAAACTCAGCTACATCCTGCTGACACCGCAAGACTATATTAAAGACCTAAACGTTTCTGATGATGAGGTAAAGAAATTCTACGAAGAGCGTAAAGAACAATTCCGCCTGCCAACCACCATCAGCCTGGATTATGTCACCTTACCTGTAGCTGAAAAAGCCAACGATGCAGACAAGACAAAAATCAAACAAGAAGCCTTTGCCTTATTCGCTGAAACCAAGGCCATGGATTTTGCAGCAGCCGCAGCAAAATACAAGCTTGATGTCAAAACCAGCCCATTCTTTAGTGTTGACCAACCGCTGCTAACCTTTGTTTCTACCCCGGAAGAAGTTGAACAGTTGTTTGCCTTAAAGGTTGGCGACTATGCCCGGCCCCGTGAAATGCCGGATGGCTGGCAAATTGTCCGCATCAAGGATAAAAAAGAAAGCTATATCCCCTCCTTCGATGAAGCAAAATCAACAGCCCGTGAATCCTTATTACGGCAAAAAGCTTTTGAAATTGCAAAAACAAAAGCTGATGAAGCCATCATCGCCGTGCGTGATGCAATCAAAAGCAAGGATTTTAAAACAGCTGCCAATCAATTAAAACTTACCGTACAGGAAACACCCGCCTTTAGCCGTGGGGAATATATCGCTAATATGGGATTAGTAGCTGAATTTCAAGAAGAAGCTAATCGCTTAACCAAGGAGAACCCCTTAAGTACCGTCCTTGCAACATCCCAGGGGGCAGCTATCTTACACCTAGACAGCTCTGAAATGCCAAGCGATGAGCAATTCAAAACTGAAGCAGAAAGTTTCAAACAACAATTAAGCGCTGAACGGCGCAATCAGCAGATGGTTAGCTTTATGACCAAATTGCAGGCTGAAGCCAAGGTTGTCAGCAAAATCAAACGCAAATAAAAATAAAAGAGCCGTTATTTTTTCCTTTAAACAAAGAAAAACTAACGGCTCTTTTTTATTGCTGATTAAATATTGATTGATAATCGGCAGGCACTCCATAACCAACCTTCAACACATTTCCATTTTCAGCAATAAACACAGCTGTTGGTATTCCAATCAATTGGTATGGCTCCTGCAGTGCATTTTCTTCATCAATGAAACTAGGGAGGTTAATCTGACGGCTATTCAAATAAGCCACAACCTCTTCCCGGGATTCACCTGAATTCACCAAGATAACCTTAACGCCAGCTTCTTTAAAATCAACTAACCGCTGACCAACATTTTCTAACTCTTCCCGGCAATGCGGACACCATGTTGCCCAGAAAATTAAAATAGCCTTTCCGCCTTGGCGCGCAGACATAATTGAACCAGCACTTCCGTCAGAAATTGGCAAACTTAAATCAGGCGCAGCTTTCCCGATTAAATCATTACCGCCTAATTCAGGAGCCTTACCCATAGCAAAAACATTCATTGATACCGTCAAAAAGACAACTAACCAGGCCATCCGTAATACCATAAATCCCCCCCTTATGCGACAGAGCTGTCAATCCACGTTAAATAATCAACATTGCCCAAGCAAACAGGCAAAGCAATAATTTCTGGAACCTTATAACTATGCAAGGAACGCACCGTTAGTTCAATCTTCTTAAATAAACGACGCTTCGTCTTTAAGATCAACAAAACTTCCTGCGCCCGGTCAATCTTGCCCTCCCAACGGAATAAGGACGTTAATCCGCCATTAACAATATTTGCACAGGCAATGAGCTTTTCTGCCAGCAGCGCCTTGGCTATCTTGGCCGCTTGAGCCTTGTCCTTAGTTGTAACCAAGATTATTATGTATGGTGATGCATTCGCCATATTTTCCCCAGCCTATCTTAAATTAACATCATTAATGATATCATCCGGCCAGATCGATTAGCATCTCGCCGGAACGAGAAATAATTATTATCGCAACACGTACACGTCCCCACATCTGTAATATGTTCATCTAAAACCCCTGCCTCAAGCAATTGACGGCGATTGCTAGCTGCTACATCAACATACAGATGACCATCACGCTCAATAATATCCAACGGAAAATATCCCTTAAATTCTGCCCCAACCTGGTAACAGCACGGTCGAATGCACGGGCCAATGGAGACTTCTAAATCAGCACATCGGCTATTAAATTTCTCCTGCATTGACTTAATCGTCTTAGCCGCAATCTGTTTAACCGTTCCCTTCCATCCCGCATGAGCCAGGCCAATAGCCTTTTGCACAGGATCAAAAATAAACACCGGCACACAATCTGCCGTGCGGATTGCTATCGGTAAACCGCGTTCATTCGTGACAAAAGCATCTGCATCAGGACAAGCATTAGGTACGTGTCCCCCTAATTGCACCGCATGCACAATATCATCCCCATGTATTTGCTTACACCAGAAAACTTGGGGAATATTAACAGCTGTCGCTTGCTTAAGGTATGCTTGCTGAGCAAGGCTCAACGGCGCATTAAAATCTTCGGGAGTAAAATCAATTCCCGCGTCGCTGGTAAAAGCTATTAACTGACTGTTGTTAAAGTATTTCATCTAAGGCTGGCTGTTGAGGCATATCCTGGACATCACGTAACTTACGCTCAATGGTACGTGACTTGCGCGTGGCATCCTCAATATTCTTACTGGCTAAATCCAGTTTTTCCTTTGTCTTCTCAAGTAAATCCCCAAATTTCCCAAACTCCCCCTTAACAGTACCCAGTAATGACCACACCTCACTGGCCCGTTTTTCAACCGCCAAGGTACGAAAACCCATCTGCAAGCTATTAAGCAACGCCGCCACGGTTGAAGGTCCTGCAATAATCACACGAAAATCCTGCCGCAAATTATCTGCCAATCCAGGACGGCTTAATATTTGCGCATATAAGCCTTCCGTTGGCAAAAAAAGAATTCCAAAATCCGTAGTATTAGGCGGATCAATGTATTTATCACGAATATTCTTTGCTTCTAATTTAATACGCGCATCCAAGGCCTTGGTATTGCTTTCAATTAATTCCAACTGGCCCGCTTCCAGGGCATGCTGCAAACGTTCATAATCTTCAGTTGGGAATTTAGCATCAATCGGCAAATACACCAGTTTATCACCATGGCCCGGCAACTTAATCGCAAATTCGACGGGGTCATGGCTTCCATGTTTAGTGATGCAATTACGTTCATATTGTTGCGGCGTTAAGATTTCTTCAAGTAGATTGCCAAGCTGTGCCTCTCCCCAAGTCCCTCGGGTTTTAACATTGGTCAACACTTTCTTCAAATCGCCCACCCCGGAAGCTAAACTTTGCATCTCACCTAAACCTTGATGCACCTTTTCTAGCCGATCACTTACCAACTTAAATGACTCGCCTAAACGCTTCTCTAAGGTAGCTTGCAGCTTCTCATCAACTGTCGCACGCATCTGTTCTAGCTTAACGGCATTATCCTGTTGAATTTCACCAAGCTTACGCTCAACCGTCTCACGCACGCGTTCAAGTTTTTGGTCATTCATTGATGTGAAATTCATTAACTGGGAAATTGAACGGTCCTGGTTTTTCTCTAAACCGCTTTGACGGGCAAAAATTAATATCAATAAAACAAGATTAACTGCAACTAATGCCGCAATTAGGATTAACATCAGCTATCCCCACCCATTAATTCATTACTCAACTGTTCAAAATTAATTAATTGATCGCCATTAAAATAAAGATAAATTTTTGTCTTAGCCTGATGGAATATGGCGTAACGGTAAAGCCAACAATCAATCTTATCTGCTTGGGATTTAATTTGAATAGGTTCACCAAAGGCGCGGCGGATATCAGCCTTAGTCTTGTATTGCTTAATTGTACCGTCCGCAACACTCTTAACTAAGGCATCATAATGATCATCATTAACCTTAATGATTTTCTTTTGATAGGCCTTATTATTGCCGTAATCATTAAGCATCAAGGCTTGGTCAAGATGACCTATAAGCGAACAACCCGTGAGGCTAATAAAAATAAGGGCAAGGAGAAAGCGCATAGGCTTATTCTACCTGTTTATACTGTTTTTTTCCGCTTGTAATTTATCTATTGTAACCGCAATCTCACGCAGGCGTTTTTGGATATCTTTTAAGCGCGCCCCATATTCTTTAAGCACCTCGGGGTCACGACCAAAAGAGTCTCCCATTGAGCGGGATTTAACATAGGTCTCTGTATCTAAATCCTGCTTTTCCTTCTCAAGCGCCTTTGTCTCACGCTTAATTTCTTCAATGCGCTTTAAGGCATGTTGGTGTTTTTGATGGGCTTCTTTTAACTGCTGATTCTTGATTTCTTCCGGCGTTAGCGGCTTATCAATTTTATTTGTAATCGCCGCTGTAATCTTAGCCTTTTGTGACTTTTGCGATTCATTAGCTGTAATGCCTGCTTTTTTCTCTAAATAATAATCCAAACCACCATGATAATGCTTCACTTCACCATTGTTCACTTCAATCATATGATTAGCAATCTCGCGCATAAAGAACAGGTCGTGGCTAATAAAACACAAGGTGCCTTCATATTTCTTAAAACACGCTGTCAAAGCCTCCACCCCGTCGATATCCAAATGAGTGGTAGGCTCATCAAGGCAAATAAAATTGGGCGGATTAACCAGGAGTTTGGCCAAGATTAAACGGCTCTTCTCCCCACCGGAAAGCACATTCACCAGCTTAAACACATCGTCACCTTTGAAATTAAAAACACCTAGAAGCGTGCGCGCCTGTGACTGAGGAATACTCTTGGAAGAGGCCGACATTAATTCTTCATACACCGAACGTGTCGGATTAAGCACATCAAGCCGGGTTTGCGAAAAATAACCTAAGGACACTTGATGACCCAGTTTGCGCGTACCACTGTCAAAATCAAGCGCCCCTGCAATCATCTTCAATAAGGTTGATTTACCCGCCCCGTTGGGCCCGACTAAACAGACCTTCTGGCCTTTGATAATTTCCAAATCAAGGCCTTCATAAACCTTCTTATCCGGATAGGATTTGCTAATACCCTTCAAGGTTAACACGTTATAACCCGACTCAATGGTTGGCGGAAATTCAAAATCACGGATGGAATGCCTCTCCTGTGGGATATCAATCTCATCAAGGCGCTCTAATTGCCGACGCTTATTACGCACCGCCCCTGAGAAGTTTGGCTGGGCATGAAAGCGCTCGGCAAAACGTTCTAACTGCTCACGCTTTTTCTCAACCACCTTGGATTGCTTCTCTAAAGATTTAAGGCGCGTCTCCTTGGCTTCTTCATAAGCTTCATAATTACCCTTCACCTTACTCATCCGTGCATTCTCTAAGATGAAGGTATAATTAGTCACATCATTTAAAAAGACTTTATCGTGCGAAATAATGATAAAGGTGCCTTCATACCGAGCTAAATAATCCTTAAGCCACAAGGTGGCCGCAAGATCCAAATAGTTGGTTGGCTCGTCTAAGAGAATCATGTCATAATTGTAGGTCAGCAATTTAGCTAACTGCACGCGCATCTGCCAACCACCGGAGAGCTGAATAATCGGCTTATGAAATTCTTCTTCACTAAACCCAAGCCCGCTTAAAATCTTCTCGGCCTTATGTTCCAGATCGTAGATACCTTTTTGTTCCAATAATTCCAAAATATCGCCGTAACGATTACTGTCTGCCTTATTGTCTTCTTCCAATTGATGCTTTTCGGCCAACAAGGATTTAATCTCATCATCGCCGCTGGTAACCTCCTCCATCACGGTTTGCTGAGAGCTGTAATGTGTTTCCTGGGCCAGGTAACCAATCTTAACGCCTTTTTGAATAACAACAGTTCCTGACGAAGGTTCTAGTTGCTTTAGAATAATTTTAAACAAGGTGGATTTACCTGCCCCGTTAGGGCCGGTTAAGCCGATGCGCTCGTTAGGAAAAATACTAAGCGACACATTGTCCAACAACATGCGCTCGTCAAAATTTTTAGATAAACCTGATATTGAGATCATGAGAGTTTGTTCACTTCCGCTGGCGTTAAATAGCGCCACGCGCCTTTCTGTAAATCGGCTAATTGCAATGGCCCCATACTCAAGCGACACAAATAATTAACGCGATGCCCCACCGATTTAACCATCATGCGGATTTGCCGCTTGCGGCCTTCGTTGAGGGTGATTTTAAATTCGGTTTCCGTGCCATTATACTTAACTTCAACTATTCGGCAAGGGGCAGTTTTCTTACCTTCAATAATAACGCCGGTTTCCATCTTGGCCTGTTTTTCTTTATTAATTTCACCCTTCACCCGCACCAAATAAGTTTTATCCGCATGGAATTTCGGGTGGGTCAATTTCAACGCCAACTGGCCATCATTGGTCAGCAATAAAAGCCCTTCACTGTCACGGTCAAGCCGGCCGACCGGCGAGAGATGGCGCAGGTCACCAGGCAATAGATCCATCACTGTTTTTTCCGCGTGAGGGTCATCCTTGGTGGTGGTATAGTCCGCTGGCTTATTCAACATCACATAGCTGTATTGCTTAACCCCAATGCGCTGGCCATCCACCATCACCTCTTCATGGCCTTCCACCGCAAAGGATGGTTCTTTAATGATACGTCCGTCAACCCGCACCCGCCCGGATTGCACCAGCTCCATCGCATCCCGACGCGAACAAACCCCATTATGTGATAAAAAAACCTGTAGGCGCATTAAGCTTCCACTAGACGCCCGGCAACATATTTATGCAAGAGACTGCTGACAAAGGTTTGATACGGCAAGCCCTCTTCCATAGCTCTCTTTTGAAGACCCTCCAAGTCATGGGAAGAAATACGAATATTCAAGCGGGCATCCTTTTTCATCATATGACGGGCTGCGTCCTGATATTTACGTAACTCACCCTTACCGGTCGTTGCCTTCCATTCGCCACGCTCAATAGAAGCAACCAAATCTTTTTCTTCTTTATTTAGCTTCATCCTTACCCTTCCTTTCTATGTATTCCTTCTTTAACTTCCGACTTGGAATAATCGTCTTTAGAAAATACTTTGTTTCATCTTCCACAAACGGCACCATATAAACATAATCGCCTATTAAGACAATAAATACCTGTTGATGCGGGTATTTCCCCCGATTGGGATGATCTAATCTGGCTAAAAGGTCGCCATTATTAAGATGAAAGACGACTTCCTCAAAGGAGGCGCCCCGCTCACGCTTTAATAACACATTTTTATCCTCATCCCAAGCATACGCTTTCATAAGTCAAGTATATAACAATGTGTGCGTTTTGGCAACAGCTACTTATATTAGGCAGGGATTAACCGCTACGCTGGCGTAGGGATTCGTAGAGGATGATGGCGGCGGACGCAGAAACATTTAGAGAATCAGCGACACCGCGCATAGGGATATTCACCTTAATATCGGCCGTCTTCGCCCAGAAATCGCTTAAGCCTTGGTCTTCCGTGCCTAATACAATGGCCACGGCACCAGACAAATCAGCTTGAGTGTAATCTTGTTTGGCTTCCACCAAGGTCGCACAGACCTTAATCTTGCGTGCACGTAAAAAATCCAAGGTCTCTTGAGCTGAGGCAGCAACCACGGGCAGATTAAACACGACACCGGTGCTAGCCCGAATTACATTAGGGTTGTAAATATCTGTCTTTTGGTCACATACGATTAAGGCATCTGCACCTACGGCATCCACCGTGCGCATAATGGCACCCAAATTGCCGGGCTTCTCCACCGCTTCAACGATAACCACCAATGGTTTTTTAGATAAGCTAAGTTCATTAAGCGTGCGTTTAGGGATGGCAGCCACCGCTAAAAGACCCTCCTGACGTTCACCAAAACCTAACTTGCCAAAAACCGCTTCGTTCACCTCTATGATTTCAATCTTGGCCTTAGTTAACTGCGCTAATAATTCAGCCTCACCACGATCGGTAAATAACTTAGGGCAAACAAAGGCCTGCGCTAATTTAAGCCCCGCCTTAAAAGCCCGACTAATCTCGCGCGTGCCGTCAATTATAGTTAAACCAGTTTCCTTACGCCTTCTGGCCTCACGTAGAGCAATCGTATTCTTTATGTTGACGTTTTGTGTGCTTGTGATCATATGTTATCCCATAAAAAGGCAATCTAAACCGTATTACCAACGGCACCCGCACTTTACGAAAAAACTAAATAGTGCTCATGTGCCTTATGATAATACAGTTTAAATTGCCTTACTCGCTTAATTTTTATCTAATAATATATACTTTATCAGCACTAAAAGCATCAGAAATGGCATTGCCCCCAGGCACATGAGCACTTCTTAGTTTTAACATTAAGTGCGGGTGCCAGGGGGTAATGCCGTTTATGAAGCTTTTAACACTTGCAAAATTTTATCATTTAAATCAAATGCTTCAGTTCGCCACGACGCGGTCATCTCCTTCTTACGCGTTGGCCATAAGGCTACCCAATTATCCCAACCATAACGCGGCCCCGGGCGATTGACCCACGGCGGATTTGGATAATAAGATAATATACCATCTGGGTGCATAAAATGCTTGATTGATTTATAGGTCCAGTAATTCCAATGAAAGCCAAATTCCTTAAAGGCCTTAAGCACATCGGCCACATATTTATCTTCGTTAAACAAGCCCTGGCGGTAATTGACCCCAAACTCACCCACATGCATCGGCCGATTCTTCTGTTTTGCAAACTTGGCATAAGCTTCCATACGCCGACGAATATCGGCAGGCCCAAAACCCTTTAACGGATGTCTTAAATGCGGCACTAAATTAAAAGAAAATTCCGGTGGCTCATAATAGTGAATGCTGTAAAGCCAATTATCATCGCTAAAATCATCCAACACATCAATCACCTGCGCCCAGCGATTACCCTCGATAAATAAAATATGCTTCTTATCACAGCGGCGGATCGCCTTAATTGTCTCACGATAAAATTCATTAAGCAAAGGAACATCATTCATTACCGCTTCATTGAGCACATCATAGCCGGCAATGATGGGCTCATCCTTATAGCGGTCAGCCAAGAACTCCCAAATCTGATAAACCTTATGACGATTTTTCTTCTTCGTCCAAAGCTCAGCCTTGCCCAGCGAATCTGAATGCCAATCATGGTTTTGCGCACCAGGCGCGCCGTGCAAATCCAAGATCAAATAAACACCATATTTCTTCGCCCAGCTAATAGCCTTATCAATAAAGACCAACCCACCGTCTTCAATCAACCGGTAATTAAACGGCAAACGCAAGGAGTTAAAACCCCAGGCCGCCACCTGCTTCATATCGCTTTCGGTAATAAAATTGCTGCGGAACTGATATTCAAACTCACGCAAAGACTTTTCACCTAACTCCTTCTTCCATTGCTTCTTAAGCAGCTGTTCAGCGGTATTAGGCGCGTGCATGAAATACCCTTCCATCATCAGCCAGCCGCCAAAATTTGTACCGCGCAAATGAAGCTTCTTTTGATTAGCATCAACAATGTTTGTCCCTTGCACCTTTAAAAAGCCTTGCTTCATAACAATCCTTCCTTTTTAAGAAATTGCACAAAAACCATTGATGCCTGAGGATCTGTGGCAATCTGAGCGTCATTATGCCCGCCACTGATTTGCAGGAATTCTTTCGGCCCATGCGCTGCCTCAAATAAGCGACGGCCCATTGAAAAAGGCACAACCTCATCTTGCGGGCTATGCATGAATAACTTTGGCATCGTTAACAACGGCACCTTTGCCAATGAATTAAACTTAACACTTAACATAAAGGATGGAATGAACGGATATAAAATCCGCGCCATCTCACGGGCTGAAGTAATTGATGACTCGACTACCAAGGCCGCCACTGGCCGATGCAGGCTCAAATCAATAGCCGCAACCCCGCCCAATGAGGCACCATACGCAATAAACCGCCCCTTATCAATATCCCCTCGAGAACATAAATAATCATAGGCAGCTTGCACATCAAGATAGATGCCCTGCTCAATGGGCTTGCCTTCGCTGCGCCCATACCCGCGGTAATCAAAAATAAAGACATTTAAACCTAAATCATTAAAAAATTTTATCTTTAATAAACGGTCACTAATATTCCCCGCATTCCCATGCGCAAAAATTAATGTTGAATAAGCCCCCGGCTTCTTTAACAGCCAGCCATTAAGCGTCAACCCATCCACTGTCTTGAAATAAACATCTTCATACGCCAAACCAAGCTGCGCAGGCGTGCCATTCATTATTCGGCTAGCAAAAAATATACCAGCCCTTTCTAAATAACGCACAACCCCAAGAAGAGTTAAGAAAACTAACAGTATTGAAATTAAAATATACATGGTTTTGTTAAATACGGTTACGCATTTAAATGTCCCGTTGCGGGATCAAGGACGTCATTAACCGGATCGCTTTGAGGATGTCTTCAATACGGCAGGGTTTAGTTAAATAATGATCCGCTTCGGCCGCAAATCCTTCCTTTATCTTCTCAGATTCAGATTGCGCAGAAACAATAATAACAGGCTGCCACTTACTCGATGGAGGCTCTTTACGTAACTTGGTTAATACTTCCCATCCGGTCATTTCTGGCATGGTTAAATCCAGGATAATAATGTCAGGGCTATCGCTAACAATTTTATCCCAAGCTTCCTTGCCATTGCGCGCCATCAACACCTTATAACCTTGCGATGCAATACGCCGAGCCATAATCTCAAGGATTGCAGCTTCATCATCAGCCATTAATATTTTTAACGGTTCACTCATCGGGCAGAAGTATAATTCTTAATATCGTAATGGATTTCTTTGTTTGGCATGGCAATACGTTCAATAGCTACCGTGCCCTTCTTAAAAAAGTCAGTCGCCAAGGTATCATGATAATCAGAAAAAACCACGACACGCTTAATGCCTGCAGTAATTAACGCTTTAGCACAGGTCGTACACGGCATATTGGTGACATAGGCCGTTGCTCCTTCCACCGCATGGCCGCGGCGGGCTGCTTGAATCAAGGCGTTCATCTCCGCATGCACCGTGCGCACGCAATGATTATCCACCATCAAACAGCCAATATCTTCACAATGCTCATCACCGGGAATGGAACCATTGTAGCCGGTGGCAATAACATTCTTGTTTTTTGCCAAGACGCATCCGCAATGCATGCGCGGGCAGGTTGCCCGCTCGGAAGCAAGCATAGCTAATTTTAAGAAATACTCATCCCAATTAGGCCGATGTGCCATATTAAACTCCTTGCCCTTTGAACCTCAACAATCTTATTTAAAACGTATAATATCAAAGTTACATGGATTGAGCAATGTATTTAAACCGCAACACCTTAACCCCATCGACGCTGACCTCTTGCTCAAACATCGCGCGGGGACGAACCCAAAGGGAATCATTGCCAAATTGCGTTGGATAAAGCGCTTTATAAACAACCAGCTCTTCCAAGGTCTCGCTATGATGGGCCAAACCAACAACTTCATAACGCTTCCCCTTATAATGTTCATAAATTCCTATTTTCATGAAGCAGCAATCCTTTTCATCAGGCGATTAACCCCTTCTTTAAAAATATCAGGCTTAGTGATCAGACTTAAAATCAGATAAGCTTCGCGTTCAAAATCAAAGAAATAACCCGGATGAAGCAAGATGTGGTCCTCTTGCAACAATTGCAGAATCCACTGTTCCTCGCTCTTGACCGTCGGAACACGCAAGGTGGCATACCAACCGCCCTGCACCTTTAGTAATTGGGCATGCCGGTCTAAATACTCGCTCAAGAATTGCCAATTAGCCTGCACACGCACATTAATTTGCCCCTGGATTTCTTTTTCATGGGATAACCAATCCCCCATCGCATTTTGCACCGGTGTATTAACCGATAAATAGGTATCTGCAATAATATCCAAACGGCTCATCGCTTCTTTAACTTGTGAATCAGGCCCCGAAGTAAAAATCCAGCCGCATTTCATTTGCGGCAAGGCCAAAACCTTGGAAAGACCGCTTAGGGTAAAGGTCAAGGCGCCCTTATTTCCAGCTAATGAACGCAGGTCCCCTTTATCCCAGGCATAATCAAAAAATACTTCATCGGATATTAAAGCCAACTCATGCTTAACGGCCAACTCATTTAAGAAATCCACGTCGCCGCTATTAAGATAGGAACCAGTCGGATTATTAGGATTAACCAGGATAATCGCACGGGTTTTGGCATCAATTAAATAGCCTAAGGCTTGCCGGTCTAATTGCCAGCCATTGTTGTAAACCAACGGGTAATAATCAAAGGCCACGTCATTAAGCTCTAATAAGAATTGAAATAACGGATAGCTGGGGCGCGGGATTAAGACACGTTCGCCGGGATTAACCAGCAAACGCAAGAGAAAAGAATACGCTTCGGAAGTGCTGGCGGTTAATAAAATATCCGCCGGGGAACAATCAACAGAATGACGACGGTAATAATCTGCGGCCGCCTCACGGGCATGGGTCATGCCGTTGGCATCGGGCACATAATTAAAATTAGCTGGTTTAATTAAACTGTTTAGTAATTCTTTAGGATAATTAATACCTGCCCGGGTGGGATTTGATTCAGTCAGGTCTAGGACATCAACCCCCTTGGCACGTAATTCTTCCAAGGCGGTATTTAAGGCATTTGATTGCGACACCCAGTTAGTTCGACGGCTAAACGGCACGACCCTCAACCTCCGGCAGTAGTCTTAAGGCGGGCTAATTCCTGCTCCTTGGATTGCAGCAACAGCTTTAAGCTATCAAATTCCGATTTGGCCACCCATTGCACATCTTCCTTACGACGGCTTAATTCGGCATTGGCCGCACGCAATTCCTTTAATTCCTTATTAGCCACATTCAAGGATGTTTCCAAGCTCATCGCCTTGACCGTGGCTTGACGTTTCTCCTCGGAGACCTCATCATGCTTAATCTTTAAATCTTGTAATTCACGCTCCAAACGGATGCGGTTGGAATGCTCTTTTTCTACTTCCTGCTCAGTACGATAGATCTGATCTTTAAAATCTTTTTCATGATGCTTGAATTTTTCTAAGGTCACCTGCTCTTTTTCCCGCCAGCTTTTCTCTAAGGAAAGCTTATCCACCAATTCCTTGTTCTGAACTTTCTGCGCTTCTAAGTCTTGTAAGATTTTTTTCTGCTCACCTTTTAACTTCTCAATATCGCCTAAAAGCCCATTATTCTGTTTTTCCCAACGGTGGGCAATACTCTCCCAGTCTTTTTGTTTAGCAACGATAGCAGGATCCGGGATTAATTCCGGACGCCGTTCCTTTTCCTTCTTCTTTTTAGCAGGCGCATCAGAAGGCAATAAATAAATCGCAATGGCCAAGCCCATCAAGACCACAAAACTTAAAATAATAATCCAAAACATATATACTCCTAACTAGAATGCATTAAATCAATGGTATAAAAGTAACACATAATCACCGGGAAGGCAAAAAAGATTATGTTAAGCAATATTAATCCAAACGGCTTATTTGTTGAAGGCAAAACAAGGCATTGTTGCGCAAAACAGGATCCTGCGGATCAATAGCTATCGCCTGATTATACTTTACCAAAGCCCTATCCCATTGGCCTCGCGCCTCAAAGGTATGAGCCCAATCAAAAAGAATGCCTTTCATAAACCCAAGGTAAAAACCTTTGGCTTGAGAATCTTTAACCTTCTTGGCATAGGATTCCATAATGGCAAAGGCCCGGGCAAAATGTTGCTGGGCTCGATCCATGCGGTTATTAAAATAATAGGCCTTCGCTAATAGCAGATGCCCGCGGGCAAAATTTGGTTCAAATTGCACGGTGCGTTGAAAAAGAGTTATTTCATCACGCCACTGGGTGTTTTGGCGGATGGTTAAACTTAAACATACCACGACCAACACAATAAGCACTATTTTCAAAATAGGGCGCTGTCCCCCATTTCCTAATGACATCATCATCGCTATAACAACTAAAGCTCCGATAATTGGCAAATAAAGAAAATGTTCGGCGGTTAGGATCAATGAATACTCATTAATCAGCGGCACTACATTAAGCAAGGGCAGGATGGTGATAACAAACCAGCCCACCCCTAAAAAAATTGCCCCGCGCATGGCTTCCATCCGACGATAAATCAAGATCAAGGTTAGCGCTAAAGCCAACAATAAAAACCATGCGCTAAGATACGGCTGTAAAATATCATGGCTACGGTAATAGTGAAGATCCGCTGGCCAAATAATCAATCGCAAATCCGTTAATAAAACCGGGGCAATGGCCTTCAAACGCAAGATAAGCTCACCTGGGGATTGCAAAATATCTGCAATCAGGGATGTGCCTGTCACCATCCCTCGCCATAACAACGATGCCAGCACAACACCTGCCAATATACTCCAACGTAAAATAGGGCGCTGTCCCCTATTTTTATAAAGATCCAGAAATATAATCAATACTGGAACCATCACGGCTTGTTCCTTGGTCAACAAGGCTCCCCATAGGAGCAATACCGACACTAAAAACCAACCACGTAAATACGCATGCAGGGTCAATAAAACAAAAAAAGCCATAAGCAAATTGGAAATCCCCGCCACACAAGCCACCGCCTCTGTCTGTACCGGATGAATCAGGAAGAATACACTAACCACCCAGGCCATCGCCCTTGTCAACCCTAACCGCTGCAGCAAACCAAACAATAAAAGCCCATTAGCTGCGTGCAAACATAAATTAACCAGGTGAAAACCGTACGCATTAAGGCCAAAGAGGACATACTCAAGCCGATAAACAAGCTCTAACACCGGGCGATAATAGGCATTAATGCCCGCAGGATGTGCTGATGGCGGCGGAAGAAAAATATCAGCTATATTGTCCAACCGGTTAATCTGGGGATTTTGGGCAATAAAGACAATGTCATCATGAACGAAAGGATGCCAAATGGAATTAAGGAATGCGGCAACAGTGAGAATAATTAATGATAGCCAAAAATAGGACGGCCTCATTAACCGCCTTGTTCCTTCTTGAAATCTGCGGCAAAAGCTTTGATTTGTTCGAATTGGCTGTCAATCGCCGGCAATAAATCCTGCATGCCATCTGTTGTGCCGTCGTGCGCCATATGCTCTAATTTCAAACAAAGCGCGTATAACGGCTTGGCTGAAATATTACCTGAAGCCCCTTTCATGGAATGCGCCACCTCTTTAACCCTGGGCAAATTCTTAGCAGCGATAGCTTCCCCTAAATCTTTGCGTTTAACAACAAAATCATCCGCATAAATCTCAAATAACTCAACCAACAACTCTTTGTCATCCTGAACCCGGTCTAAAACATCCTTTAAATCAATAATTGGTTCTGACATGCATTCCCCCTAACTCTTATTGCGCTGTGTTACCAAATTTACAATTTCCTGATACAGCAAATTACGGTCAATCGGTTTTGAAACATAACCATCCATGCCGGATGCCAAATACCGCTCCCGATCACCAGACATCGCATTCGCCGTCATGGCAATAATCGGCAAATGCATCCCAGTTTGTTTCTCTTCCCGGCGGATCACCTGGGTGGCAGCCACCCCATCAAGCACGGGCATTTGATCATCCATTAATATCACATCAAAACTTTGGCCATTAAGGATATTTAACACCTCTTGGCCATTATTAACCGGCGTCACCGACCATCCAAACTTTTCTAAAATCTTCATGCCAATGCGCTGGTTAACCATATTATCCTCAGCCAACAAAATCCTTAACGTACGCAGTTCCGGCGGCAAAACATTTAACATGTGATTGTCCTGGCTTGCTAATTCACTAGCCTGCTTTAACAAAAGGTCTGGCCGCACCACAAAGAGAACCGTAAACCTAAAGGTACTGCCTTGGCCTTCAACACTTTCAACCACAATTTGCCCACGCATCATCTCCACAATCTTCTTGCAAATAGCCAATCCCAAACCCGTACCGCCATACCGACGGGCCGTTGTGTTATGCGCTTCCGTAAACACATCAAATATCGTGGCCAAGTTCTTCTTGGGAATACCAATGCCGCTATCAATCACCTCAAAGGTCACTTCACAATCCTTATCCGTCAACCCCTTCATTTGTACGTTAACCGTCACCTTGCCTTGATTGGTAAACTTAATTGCATTATTCACAAAATTAACCAGGACCTGGCGCAAACGAACCGGATCACCAATTAAAAGCCTGGGAATCTTAGGGTCAATTGACCAAACCAAATCAACCTGCTTATTACGCGCCAACACGGTCAAGCCCTTACACACGTTCTTAACAATATCTGGAACATTAATCTCAATCTCTTCAATCGATACTTTGCCGGCTTCAGCACGGGATAAATCTAAAATATCATTAATCAAGCTCAATAAATTATCTGCCGCATCTTTCGCCACTTTTAGATTATCACGCTGCTCTTCATTTAAAGGCGTATCCAAGGTTAAATCCAACATGCCAATAATGGCATTCATCGGCGTGCGTACCTCATGGGACATCTTGGCCAAGAAAACACTCTTAGCCACATTAGCTTCCTCAGCTGTCAATTTCGCCTGCAAAATCATTTCACGCGCACGCTTCTGTTCAGTAATATCCTGCATCATCCCTACCGAACCTAGAATCTTACCTTGATCATCTTTTAAGATATTCACTGATAAATCTACATCAATAATTTCCCCATCCTTACGAATAACCTTGGTTTCTAGGTGATGCTTAAAACCACTCTGACGGATATTCATCGCCCGAATATTCTTCCACTCCTGAGGCGGGTATAAAGAAGCAATTGGCTTTAAATGCAAATCACCCTTGTTCATCCCCAATAACTGCTCTGTAAAACTATTCCACGAGACAATACGTTCCTTATCATCCGTCATGGTAATAGCCGCCGCAGAATTGTCTAAAATAACGCGCAGCTTATTCTCAGAATCACGCAATTGATGCTCAGCTTGTTTTTGGCGGCTGATGTCATGGACAATGCCGATTGAACCAATCACCCGACCCTGCGCGTCTTTTAAGACGGATATAGAGGCGTTAACATCAATAACCGTGCCATTCTTATGGATAATCTTGGTGGGAATATCAGAAAGCATGCCTTTATCACGGATATTCAAACCGCGAATCCGCTTCCATTCTTCCGGTGGGTAAAGCTCATGCACCGATTTGTTAAATAAATCAGCGCGATTCATGCCCAACATCTTCTCAGCCATTGGATTCCATGCCACAATACGCTCAGCTGAATCAGTCACCGTAATAGCGGCAGGTGAGTTGTCAAAAACAACCTTAAACATCTGGCGAGATTCAGCCATGCTGTTTTGCAGGTGATAAACTTCTGACGGGGAATGCTTTTCACTCATAGTTAGTATTTTTGTTTAACCGCTTCAATGTCTTTCTTAGCGGCTTCAATACGGTCTTGGGCTAAAGGATGTGTACGTAGAATTGAGGGAATCGCTCCCCCTTTTTTATCCACTTCTTTTAAGACTTCAAATGTTTTTATCATACCATTTAAATCAAACCCAGCCAAATACAGATATTTAATTCCTAAGCGGTCAGCTTCATATTCATCTTGACGGCTATAGGCTGACATGGCTAATTGAACAAGCGAATCTGCACCTAGACTAGCAATGTTTTTCGCATAACCCATCTGCGGGTATTTCCAGGAAATAACATTCATCACAACATTCTTTGTCACGTTATATCCCATCGCCGCTTGGAATTTCTTAACCACATGCTTTGCCGCCCCATGCCCCACTTCATGGGCCAAGACAGCGGCAACGGCATCATCCGAAGGAAGCTTGCGCAATAGCCCTGTATAAAAATAAATATACCCGCCCGGCACCGTAAAAGCATTCATCTCATCCTTATCAATTAAAGCAAAATGATATTGGAAATCTTGACGGTCAGAAACACGGACAATGCGCTGGGCAATGCTATTTAAGCGATCGAATTCCGCCCCTGACGTGATAATCTTATTTTGACTGCAGATTTGCTTATTAATGTCGCGGCCCATCGCAACTTCTTGAGAGGTGGAAATCAGGATAACTTCATTACGGCCAGTCGCGGTGTTATACGTCGCGCACCCAGTAAGGAATAACAACATTACTATAAGCAAAGGTAATTTATTGTTCATTTCATCCGTGCAGCTTAAAAGGTTTAAGCACATTAGCGCTCAAACTTAACAACATTTTGCCACCAGGAATGGCTGTCCCACTTTAAAGCTTGCTGCCACAACACTCTTGCTGTCTTGGTCTTTAAGTGATCCGGCGCGCGCTTGAAAAAGGTCTTAGCAACCGGATACCCGTTGTCCATATATTCCTTGGCTTGTAATAGGCACTCAAGAATATCAGCATCGCGCGACACCACGGCTTCCTTGGTTAATTGTTTCTCGTAATCATTGCGCATCAATTTTAAATGCGCCTTCGCCTTTAATTCCAATGATTCCACTTGGTCATTAAACGCCTTTTTTTCGGCTTCACGGAAATCAATATAGTAATGTCCCATCTTATGCAAATCATTGATGCGCGCTTCATGGATATCATTAAACAGCGTCATGGTCACTACCTTATAGGGGTCAACTCCCTCGCTATGCGCAATATAATAACCAATCACGGCGCAACGGAAACAATGCTCCGCCACTGACTCGGGGTTCTCAATCCCAGCTACCCACCAACCAGAACGCTTGACACGTTTTAATAAGCCAGCTTCAGCAAAGAAATTTAACGCAGCCACCTGAGGATTGCTTTTAAGCAATGTTTTTTTGACGGAAGATTTCATAACAGAGCATCGATGTGGCATGCGCCACATTGAGCGACATCCTTTCATGTTTCATGGGAATCATGATCTCTTGGTCAAGGCGTTTGCGAATCACATCACGCACCCCTTTGTCTTCAGAACCCATGACCAACCCTAAAGGAAATTGCAATTTAACATCTGTAATTGACTTGGAATCTTTAACAGCCGTGCCAATAATCCAAAAACCCGCCGCCTTCGCCCGGTCAATAGCATTGCCTAAATTAGCCACCCGTGCCACCGAAATATAATTCTCTCCCCCGCAAGCCACACGCAATACCGTTTCAGTGACACCGACCGCTTCAGCTGTCGGGATAACCACATCAACATCACCTAAGGCCCCGCAAGTACGCATAATGCCGCCTAAATTTTGCGGATCGGTTAAATTATCTAAAAATAAAATAGTGCGTTTTTTATCCAACGCACGGGCAATTAAATCACCTATATCAGTATACGGAAACTCATCAATATCCGCCAGGATGCCCTGGGTATTTAAATTCTGCGCATAACGCTGAATCTTGCTATGAGGCACCGTCGATACCGCAATCCCCCATTGCTGGCCCTTCTTGCGGATATAGGCCAAATCTGGATGCTCTTCATCAATCAATATGCGCTTAATTGATTTAGGATTAGCCTTTAAGCGCTCTATCACTGGATTCTTGCCGTATAATTTCATTTCTTCATTCCTAACCGCAAATAAAATAAGGGTTTCAAAATACTCCACCAACTTAACCATGGCACCATCTTAGTATAATGCCCTAATTGCTTTGGCGGGTAAATCTTAGTCACAAACACTTCGGTAAATTTATATTTTAATGTAATGGCCTTCCACAAGATATACGGCTCTAACTCATAGGTGTTAAGCCATTCCTGTCTTAAATTAATACGCTTATCGTCAAAAATAGAAAGGCGCATGGCCCGAAAACCATTCGTCGTATCTGTCACCTTGCATCCCGTAAAAAGAGTAAACACAAACGGATGCAAACGCGTTGCTAATTTTCTATAGAATGGCATATCACCGCCGGAACCAACCTTACCCAAATAACGGGAACCCTGCACCACATCATAACCGCCATGCATGATAGGCTCAATCAACCGTGCAATCTCGTGCGGGTTATCCTTATCATTGCCAGCCATAATGACAATAATGCTATAACCCATTTGACGTGCGTACTCAATGGCGGTGCGGATGGCTGCCCCCACCCCGGAACGCTGTTGATGCTTAATTGTTTTAACACCGCGATCCTTATATTCCGCAATCATTTCAGTAGTGCCATCATCCGAACCATCATCAACGATCAAATAATCAACCTTATTATGAATGCGTTCTTTTAAAAAGCGTTCAATCACATTACGCAATTTTACTTTTTCATTAAAGGCAACCGGACAAACTAGAATTTTAGGGATCATAATGGCACAATCTGTTGATCAAGGCGTTTATAAGATATACCGCAAGAACATTTAAGAACCATATCAAGTTTGCGGCCGCAGGCGCAGACAAAACCCGCTGGAATTGCTGGATTGCCGGCAACAATGTTATAGGCCGGCACATCCTTGGTAACCATTGCCCCTGCCGCTACCAGGGCATATTCACCAATAGTCACGTTGCACATAATCGTGGCATTAGCCCCGATGGTGGCACCTTTTTTCACAAAAGTCTTTTCTAAAACCCAGGCGTCCTTGCGGTTGCTGCGGGGAAAACGGTCATTGATAAAGGTAGCTCCAGCGCCGACAAAGACATCATCGCTTAAGGTAACACCATCCCACAAACAGACATTATTTTTTAAGGTGACATGATTACCAACAACAGCACCTTTTTCAATAAAGCATCCGTCCGCCACATTGCAATGAGCTCCGATCACCGCGCCAGCCTGTACATTAACATTGGCCCACACACGGGTACCTTCGCCTATTTTAGCGTCAGGAGAAACCAAAGCCCTCTCATGCTTGACAAAACTCATAGCTTTACCAATTCACCTTTACGGTTCATCGACTCTTGAATAGCAGCCAAGGTTTTCACTACATCAGCCGCACGCTTGGCATCAGCCAAAAGCGGCTCTTGCTTATTAGTGATGCAATCTAGAAAATACTGTGCCTGTGCTTTTAAAGGCTCATTGAAACCAATTTTAGGAATCATGATCCCCCCCTCGCGCGAGAGCAACTGAAACTCTCCGTAGGTTTCATAATAGACGCTGGTTTTTTCAACATGCTTGTCATAAAGTTTAATGGGCCCTTCCGCATCCAGGTCATCCCAAGCCACCATCTTCTTATCCCCCACCACGGTCAATTGCCGCACCTTCTTGGGGTCAAGCCAAGATACATGCACGTTGGCCATGATATTATTAGGGTAATCAAGGGTGGCAAAGGCTAAATCTTCTAGGTTACCGCCCAAGCATTTATGACCACGGGCAGACACCGATATAGGACAACTATCAAAAAGGAAATTAAAAATAGAAATATCATGCGGAGCTAAATCCCAAAGGGCATTAACGTCATAACGAAAAGGCCCCAAGTTGGTGCGCTCAGAATGCGCATAATGAATCTTGCCTAGATCGTCGGACTTAATGTATTCACGTAATTTAACCACGCCTTGATTAAACACAAAGATGTGACCGACCATCAAGACCCTCTGCTTGGTCTTGGCTAATTGCCCTAGGCTTAAACATTCTTCCGACTTTAAAGCCAAGGGTTTTTCACAAAGCACATGTTTTCCCGCCGACAAAGCCTCCTGGGTAACCTTGACGTGAAACTGGGTTGGCACAGCCACGACCACAGCATCAATGGCTGAATTATTTAAGATGTCCTGGTAATTCTTAGTCGTTTGAATACTAGGATAAAGATTCTTAATGGAAGCAAGCCGCTTATCGTCCAAGTCTGCGCACATCAAGACTTGCGAACCTGCAGATTGATTAAAAATACGGATATGATTAGGGCCCCAATGGCCGCAACCAATAACACCAATGGAAATCAAGGGAAAGCTCCTCTAATACAGGGGTTAAATTTTTATCCATTATACTTAAAGGCTTTCATTTCCCCAAGTCTTATCTTTGTGATTTACGCGCGGATGTTCTACAGCTATAATGCACCCTAATGATGCAACAACTTCGATTCCCTCTTTTGATTGTCATTGCTTTAGCAGCCCTGTTTAACTTCGGTCAGGGAAGCTTAATTGCCTTACAGCACGCACAAGACCGTACCACCATCCCCTTACATAGCCTTGGCGCGCAATTTGAGGGGTTGAAAGATGTTTTTACCGGCGTGCGTTATGCAGGTTATTACACAGATAAGAATCTGGACATCCCCTTAGCAGTGGCTCAGTTTGAACAGGCCCAATACGCACTTGCACCGACGGTGCTTATGCTTAATAAAACCGATTACCCGCTGGTGATTTTAGATTGCACATCCCCTGAAGTCGCCATTGCCAAGGGTAAAGAATTAGGACTTAGCCCCCTTAAAGCCGCTAATGGCATCATCTTAGCCTTAAACCCTAAATTTGCTCAACCATGATCTACTTATTAGGACTACTCATTGCTTTTGCGCTTGGCTTCTTGATGGTGCGCCTCTGCCGCGCGGGAGCTGTTAATCCATTCTTACGTGGAGCTTGGGGCTTGGCCCTAGGATTAGGGCTTTTAGGGCATAGCACCTTTTATGCGCATCTGCTTTTAGGGCAGTTTAACCGCTGGCTGCCTATTGGGCTCATCTTAGGCGGGCTAGCTTGGGTTTTTATGCTCAATAAGAAACAGACTTTTAAGAAAACTTCGTTCAAATTGTCCTTAACCGATGGACTTGGACTTGGGATGCTCGCTTTACTAAGCATTCCTCTACTCATGGAAGCTAATTATTACCCCCTAGGCGGCTGGGATGCCTGGTCGTGTTGGAATCTTAAGGCTAAATTTATTTATCTCGGGGCAGATAATTGGAAAGACCTCTTTGATCCCATGTTATGGCGCAGCAATACGCATTATCCCCTGCTCTTGCCACTGATTAATGTTTGGTTCTGGGATCTGTTAGGGGAAGCCCAGCAAGCCGTTCCCATGCTTAATTCCGTCGTGCTGACCACCACCTGCGCGGCCATTCTATTATGGACCTTGCTTGAATTAACTAAAAACCAACTCATCGCCTATGCAATCACCGCCTTGGTCTTTGGCCTCTCCTTTGTGATGACACTTAGCATCAGCCAATACAGTGACATCCTACTTGGAACCTACCTGCTCGCTGCAGTTAGCTGTATCCTGGTTGCGGAAGACAAAAATATTCCGCAACTCAAATTACTCGCGGCTGTATTTTGCGGCTTATTGAGTTTCACCAAAACCGAAGGCACGGTAGCGGCTGGTCTCTTGATTATCGTATTCTGCGGACGGGAATACCTTAAAGCACACAACATCAAAAGCTTACTGCCATGGGGTAAATATTTTATCCTAGCCGCCTTACCAACCATCCTGTTTATCCTTTGCTTTGCCCCCAAAAACGAAGCCTTTATCAATGGCCTCTTATCGTCGGAGAAACCGGCTGATTGGACCCGCTTTCAAATCATTGCAGTTTATCCGTGGTTTGAGTTTATTAGCAGTAAATGGAACGGCTTGTGGATTATTGCGCTAGTAGGAATTATTGCTGGAGGCAAACAAGCCTGGGATAAAAAACTAAACTGGATCCCGCTCATCCTAGGGGGTTATCTGATAATCGTCTTTGCCTACTACTACGTAAACACCTTCTTTCCCATCGCCTGGTGGATGCAAACCACCCTCTCCCGCATCCTCTACGCCATCATCCCAACGTTATTCCTGTGGATCGGCCTCTCTCTAAGCAATAAAAAACCCACTGCTAAATAGTTCCAGCAGTGGGCTAAAAAGTTACTGTGTCCCGGTTTTTTCCGGTTTTTTAGGAAGGCCGTTTAATTTTCTTAACCTTGTATTTCAAGGTGCCCGCTGGAACCTTGATTTCTAGGGTTTCGCCGGCTTTGTGGCCTAGCAGGCCTTTGCCAATCGGAGAGAAAATGGAGATTTTATTTTCCTCGTAGCTGGCTTCCTCAGGGGAAACTAGCATGTATTCCAAGGTCTCGTCGTTATCCAAATCTTCCAAGGTGACAATAGCGCCAATGTATATCTTATCGGAAGGGATTTTCTCATTCTCAATAATACGCACATTGGTTAACTTGCCTTCCAACTCAGCAATCCTGGATTCATTATGCGCTTGGGCATCTTTCGCCGCATCATACTCTGCATTTTCAGAAATATCGCCCTGGGCGCGCGCCTCACCAATCGCCTTAGCAATCTTTTGACGCTCCGTAGTCTTTAAAGCTTCCAGCTGCTGCTGCAATTTCTGAAAACCTGCCCTGGTTAAATAAACTTCATTAGCCATAATCTTATCCTTATTACAACATTAATTCTGTTTTGGATTCCCGACTAAAGCATCCGGGAATGACACTTAATATTACATTTTCTCAATTGCTTTTAACATGATCGGAACAACACCTTGAGCTTCATCCTTGGTCATCCGGCCTAATTTAGTAAAATTCCAAGCGCCGTCAATCTGATTCTCACGGGTCACCTGTAATTTCTTAGGGGCACCATTATAAGAGAAAACACCAACAGTGATTCTGGTTGTTTCAAAATCTATGACTTCCTTAAAAGAAGAAACATCTAGCGTTGCATCGTAAGGCATGGTGATTCCTTTCTTGTTGGTTTCTTTAAATTACATCCCCGGGAAATTAAAACCCGGCATATTCTTCATCTTGGTAGCTGCCGCTTGCTGGGACTTCTTCACCGCGTTATTTAATGAACGCAATAAATCCATTTGAATACGGTTCTTGTTGGCTGGCGCTAATAAACCTTCATCAATCTCAACCGACTGGAATATCTGGGCACCGTTAACCGTCACCTTAATCCCGCGCACTTCATTTACTTCAATGATGGTGGCTTCTAATTCTTTCTTAAGCTTATCCGCTTGCTTCTTTAATTCCATCATCTTCTTAACTTGATCAAACATCGCTTTTCTCCTCTTCCCATTAAGAATAAACAGGCCTGCCATTCCCTATGGCATGCACGTTATTTTATTTGCTATAGAATAAACAGGCCACAAGTTATCTGCCGCGTTCGGCCTTCACCTGTGACCCTAATTTATTTTATACCTTAAGTTTTCCCCTTTTGCAAGCAATACCTTAAACCGTTTAACGCAGCCGTGATGCCAAATCAAATAATGTCCCAACCAAGAAATGCTTCAAGAAAATAATCCCCAAAAATGCAATCATGGGCGATAAATCAATAGCCATGGGAGGCATAATGCGGCGGATTGGCTCTAGAATCGGTTCCGTCACCCGGTGCAGGAATTGCACAAAAGGATTGAATGGATCCGGGCTAACCCAGCTGATTAACGCCCTGATTAAGATAATCCAATACATCAGTGTCAATAAGATGCTGACAATCTGCGCCAAGGCGCTAACAAAATTACCCAAGACAAACATAGATTTCCCCCGTTTGATTCCCGCTGGAGTTTCCCCTCGAATGTTTTAATCGAGGGCGGGAATGACAGACTGTGAATTAAAATATCTTAAACAAACTACCCTCAACAACCTTTTCTTCCACCCGATTGATTAATCGCTTGGTTTTACGTGAAATATATTTCCACTGGTCTAACACTTCAGCTAAATCCTTGCTGGTTCCCTGGATTGAAATAGCTGTCCGGGTAATAACCCCTGCCATATCTTCCACATCCAAGGGGTCTTCACCAATAACAGGCAGCCCAGGGTCAAAAGCCTTACGGTTACGGTCTTCGCTGATCTCAATTAATTTCTGCCCAAGCACGCCTTCTGTTTTAATGCTGACCCGTGAACATTTACGGAATTGCAATTCGTATTTCTTAAAGATACTCATAACAACCTTTAAGCTCCGCCCTTCAATCGGCTGGTCTAAGAAATTAATGCTCCCCACCACCCCTACATTTACACCGGAAAGACGGATAGGCGCCCCTTCAACCAACCCCCCGACCTCATTAAAAAGGACAATCACCTGGAATTTAGGCTGAGTCAAACCACGGTCAAACCCAATAACAAAGATACTCACCACAATCATCCCGACACCAACAACAAAAAACAAACCGGCAAAAAACCGCTTCAAATTCGTATTCTTTTCCATGCCATATCTCCTAACATCCACTTTTAAAACACGGTTAAGCGTTTAGAAATTCTTTAACAAAAGGCCGCTGGCTTGACATCAGCTCTTGCTTCGTACCTATCGCCTCTATATGCCCCTCATTAAGCAAAATCAATCGATCTGCAATACGCATCGAATTCTCAATATCATGCGAGGTAATCACCGTCGTGCAACGGATCTTCTTAACAATCTGGCGGATTAGATTTGAAATATCCCGGCTGCGGATCGGATCAAGGCCGGAGGTCGGCTCATCACACAACAATACCTTAGCCCCCATCACCATCGCACGAGCTATCCCCACCCGCTTCTTCATCCCGCCGCTTAGCTCGGAAGGCATCTTATGCTCAACATCTTCTAAATCAACCATTGCCAACACTTCCTTCACCCGTAAGGCAATTTCCTCTTGGGTTTTATGTGTGTGCTCACGCAAAGGAAAAGCTATATTATCAAAAACATCCATAAAATCATATAACGCGCCTTCCTGGAAAAGATAGCCGAACTGTGCACGCATCTTGAGCAATTCCTCTTCGCTAAGAGTACTCATATCAACCCCATCGATCAACACAGAGCCCTTATCTGGAAAAAATAAACCAATAAGGTGTTTTAACAACACCGTCTTTCCGGTTCCGCTAGGGCCCAATAAAACCAACACCTCCCCTTCAGCCACTTCAAATGAAATATCTGAAAGGATTTGCTGGCCGCCTAAACTTTTTGAAAGCCCTTGAACCTTAATCATTGCGCGCGCGTTCAAAATAACGGAACTTCCCCTTGGCAAACTTAGTGTACATGCGGCTATACGGCTTGGTGTCTACCTTTTCCACAAAAACCTGTACGCCTTTATATTCACCCACTTGATACATTTCTTCATCCAATAGATTTTCCACATCATCAGTCGGCAGCCATTGACGACCCTCAAACTCAAGCACTTCTCCATTGCGGATCCACCCAGCTTCAACAGGCAAGAATGGATAGCTTTGCAGCTGGCCATTATTTCCATTATCTAAACGTGAACAACCAACCAATACAACAACACCTAATAAAAATAAAAAACCTCTTAAAACCATCTTCATTACCCCCATACCGTTAAAATCATCATTGTTAAAACCGCATTAGATAAAATAACCGCCATGTAGGACATCGCCACCGCCTTGGTCGTAAATTGGCCAACCCCTAAAGCTCCACCCTTTGTAAAAAATCCTTGATAACAACATACCCAAGCAACAATGATTGAAAAGAAAAAGGTCTTAATCATGCCGCTAAAAAAATCAACATACTCAATCGACTGGATGGTTTGGCGAATATAAATCGCTGACGGCAGCTTAGCTTGATAAACCCCCACCAAATACCCGCCGGTAATACCAACCAATTCGGAAATAACAACCAATATCGGCAAAACCAAAACACAAGCCAAGAAACGGGGCACCACCAAGAATTCAATAGGATTAACACCTAAAACACGGGTGGCTTGAATCTGCTCATGGGTATTCATGGTGCCTAATTCCGCCGTAATACCTGCGCCGGATTTCCCTGAGAAAATAAAAGCCGTAAATACGGGGCTTAATTCCCGCAACAAGGATAAGCCGACCAAGGGAGCAATAAATTCCCGCGCACCAAAACGCTGCAAGGTAATTGAACCCTGAAGCCCTAACACAACTCCCGACGCTAAGGATGATAGGATAACAATCAGGACAGATTGGACACCCTGATGATACATCTGAATCAAGACCTCATTAAAACGCACCTTGCCTTGTAAGATACATTTAATGATTTCACCTAAAAAGAACACCGCATCTCCGATGCTCAAGAAAGAACTTTTCACATTATTAAGAAACTTATTCATTAATACCCCAAATCTTCCGCATTTCTTTATTAATTTGATCCTGACGCTGCAGGGGAATATTCTTAGCCGATACCCCTTGCCCTGGCTTAACCTGGGCTGATTGTGTTCCAGCAACGCCATACTTAAAGACATCACCAGCAAACTGTGACACACTTAAAATCCCTGCCCCTAAAGCACGTGCATAAAGCACAATTGACTTATCATTACTGACAACAACAATATTCTTCTTATTCACCGCGCGATCCACCATCGCCTTAATTTCATCATCCGCAGAACCATATTGAGAAAAAACAACCAAGGCTTCCCCGCCATCCTGAAACCCAAAATACGCGGGATTACCGTCAAAAACAACCGTTACTTTATTATTGACGCTCCCCTGAGGGCGCGCCGCATTGATCCAACGCAACAGGGCTGCCCGGCCATCTTCCAAACGCAAATCAGCTAACGCTGGCATTTGTTTGATGATGTTGTACCCGTCCAGCAGGTAATGTCGTGACATATAAAAGCCCGCCCAAAAGACCAAGAAGAACCATAAACCCAAAATTAATTAAACTTAAACCTAAAGCAACCCCTTGGGGAACGCCCACCTTTGATAATAAGTACACCCATCCAATTTCACGCACCCCAAGCCCGCCAATTGAAGGCAGGGCAGTGACCACACAGACGATGGGCGAAAAAATGATAAAATAAACCAAGGAAATATCCTGATGCATGCCCTTAGCTGTTAAATAAAATTCAAAAGCTAAAATCAACTGCGCAGCCACTGAAATGCCAATTGATTCCCACCCTTGCCGCTGACGGCCTTTAAGCAAGACCACATCATAATGCAGATTCATCAACCCATCTTTCAATCTAGGCCAACGGGCAAATACCGAACAAGCTCCAGAAAAAATACGGTGGCTAAACAAAACAGCGGCCATTAACACCGATATCACCGATATAAATATAATAGCCAGTATAATTGACTTATCATTAACGATGGCCCGTCCAAAAAAGAATGCAATGGAAGCAATAATCGCAATACCAGCAAACCCAGATAGGCGGTCCAGGACAATCGAAGCAAAGACCTTAGGCTTATTGCCTGTTTCCTTAGCCAAACCTAACCCTTTAACCACATCACCGCCCACTGAAGAGGGTAAAAACAAATTACAAAAAAGACCAATAAAAAACCAGCGTATTGCACTTACGCGATTAACCTTAAGGCCAACGGCCTTCATTAAAATACTCCAACGCCAAAGAATGATGAAGTTAATAGCTACAAAGACCAAGAAAGCAGCCACCATATAACCCACATCCGCACCCTTAATGGCTTCCCAGGTATGCTTATAATCAATCCGCGAGAACAACCAGTACAGCAACGCACCGCTTAAACCAAAGCGCAATAACAATGAACCAAGGTTTTTCATTTTCTCTTTCATTAAATAGCTACTCCTATCGCCGACATAGCAGCATTAAAACCTTTTTCAGCAATGTATGAACTGCGCACCAAGGGGCCGCTTTCAACATATTTAAAACCCATCTCCAATCCAATTTGACGCCATGCGTCAAATTGCTGAGGCGTTACATAATTATGCACCGGCAAATGACGCTTCAGTTGAGTCGGGGCTAAATATTGACCGATGGTTAGGATTTGGCAGCCAGCGTCAAATAATTCACGCATTAATTCAATCACTTCTTCGTCACGTTCACCAACACCAACCATGAAGGATGATTTTACAAATATATTAGGATTTAATTGGCGGAAACGGCGCAACACCTGCAGCGAACGGTCATGATCAGCTTGCGGACGCATCGACGGAGACAACCGGCGCACGCATTCGATATTATGGCTAATCACCTCAGGCGCCGCATCACTTAACTTCTTTAAGGATTCTTCCTTGGCGGAAAAATCAGGGATCAATACTTCTATTTTAACACCAGGGGTCATGGCACGGATCGCTTCAATGGTGCGCACAAAATGACCCGCCCCCTCATCCTCAACATCATCACGAGCGACCGAGGTGACAACCACATAGCGCAAGCCTAATTCCTTGACGGAAAGAGCGACGTTATGCGGTTCCTCAGCATCAATTAATTCAGGACGGCCCGCCGGCACCGCACAAAAACGGCAGGCACGGGTGCAGGTGCCACCTAAAATCATAAAGGTGGCCACCCCTTCACCCCAACATTGCCCCATGTTAGGACACTTGGCGCTTTCACACACCGTATGCAAACGCGAAGAGCGGAACATTTGCTTCATCGCGTTAATCTTGGTCATATCTGGTAGTTCTTGTTTAAACCAGGCCGGCAATCTATCGTGCGTCATTATTTTTCTCGCTCTTAACTGGAATATAAACCCCATCCTTAATTTGCTCTAAAACCTTCTTCTGCAGTGCGGGAGGCAGATAATCTATAATTAATTTGCCATTTAAATGGTCATATTCATGCTGAAAAACCTTGGCTGTCAACCCGCTGATCTCAGCACTCACTAAACGGTTATGCTCGTCAGTAAATTCCACCCAAATAGTCTTGGCACGTTTCACCTTGACCTGCAGATTAGGGATGCTTAAACACCCCTCTTCCATGACATCCCCGCCCACCGCTTTAACTATCTTAGGATTAATCGCGGCAAAAGCTTCCTTGCCTGTATCCACCACAAAAATCTGCTGATTGACCCCTACTTGAGGCGCTGCCAACCCAATGCCTTTATGTGATTCCATGGCCTCAAACATTGCGCCGATCAACATCCGCTCAACAACCCCTACGGCAGCAACAGGCTTTGCCTTGGCACGCAAACACGGGTCGCCTAATAACCTAACCTTTAACAGACCTGTTGACATAATTATTTTGAATGCTTGATTTTATTATGACTATCAAGGTAAATAATCTTTGGGGTAATGCGTCGGGCTTCATCTGCTTCTGCCAGGGCGTACGACAAGACGATCAACCTATCCCCTACATAGCCGAGCCGAGCTGCCGGGCCGTTAAGACAAATCTCACCAGAGCCAGGCTTGCCGGCAATCACATAGGTTTCCAAACGGGTGCCGGTATTTTCGTTTAAGACATGCACCTTTTCACCTGGGATGAGACCTGCCCCCTTGATCAAATCAGCATCAATGGTGATACTGCCTTCATATTTTAATTCCGCCTGGGTGACCGTGGCATGGCCAATCTTTGATTTTAAAACTTCAATAAACATGGGTTTCCTTTTACATATGGGGTGTTAATTTAGCTAATAACCGATCCTTCGGCATAGCCCCGACAATTTGATCCACCGGCGCGCCATTCTTAAAGATTAACAGCGTCGGTATAGACATAACATTAAACTGGCCGGCTAATTCACCGGATTCATCCACATTCACCTTGCCAATCTTAATTTTGCCTTGTAATTCAACCGCTAATTGATCAATAATTGGGCCAATGGCCTTGCAAGGCCCGCACCACTCGGCCCAAAAATCAACTAAAACAGGGCCTTGTGCCTTAAGCACTTCAGCCTCAAAATTTCCTGCATTAAAATGTAAAGCCCCCATGATGATTCCTTTCGTTTGGGTTATAAATGAATGGCTATTATATAGTTAGAGTGTATTTATATCAAATACTATTGTTGTAGGATGTTATGGCAATAGGCGGCAGATTTGACCGACTAAAATCCCCCCATAGGTGCCCACAATATTGCCTAAAATGGCTAGCAAGAGGCCGACACCAGCCATACCTGGTCTGTAAATCTCAGCTAACATGGAAGCTGAGGCCACCCCGCCTAGATTAGCCTGGGATGCGGTAGCAATTAGAAAAAGTGGGGCTTTAACCAAGCGGGCTACCCCTAAAAGAATAACTGCATGACAGGTCACGGCAATCAAGCCCGCTAGAAATAACCAAGGGGCTGAGCTAAGGCGTGAAAGATCGCCCTTGGTTCCAATGCAAATCAAAACAAAGAACAAAACCCACTGACCCCATGGCCCAATCCCGCTTTGAGCCCAACGGCCAATTTGGGTTACCCCTAAAGATAAAGATAATACTGTCACTATAATAATCGTCCACACAAAGGGCGTTAACACCCCTTTAATCACAGGCAGGAAATCTGTTACATAATTAAGCGCCAAACTTAAACCAAGGGCTACTGCCAACATAGGCAAAAGCACTGGCCAACGAACCTCGGTAGATAATTTCTTTACATCTTCGTGGGCTTTAAACTTATGTGCACCCAACCAATGATTAATTTGATGCTGCTTAGGCTGTAAATAAATCAGGAATCCCATCCACACATAGGGAATGGTGCTATCGAGCAAGAGCATGAGGGTAAAAACATCGTCGGGCACGCTTAAGGCTTCCTTGACGGCAATCATATTGGCAGAGCCGCCTGTCCATGAACCAGTTAAAGCCCCAAAACCGTCGGCAAATTTCGACCCAATAATCCCCTTCACCGCCGCAAAGCCAACTACCATACCCACCATTACGCCAAACATTCCTCCAAAAAATACGGTTAAGGCGGTGGGGCCTAGATGCAAGATAGTTCGCACATCAACAGTCACCAACATCAAAAATAAAGCTGCCGGCAATAATAAATCAATGGCCTGCTGGTAAACCGCACTGCCCCGCTCGATTACGCCCGTATTAGCTAAGACCATGCCGGAAACAAAAAGCCAACAAATCACCGGGATAATATCAAAGAACTTCTCAAAATATTTAACACGGCTAATCTTAAGCCAAAAAATTTGGACGATTAAAATAATAATGAGGATATAGATGGGATTATTAATCATTCTTTAAAGTTACGATGGCTTAAATTTTATACCAATACCCGCTTTAACATCGCTTAAATCATACACGCCACTTGAACTTAAATATGGATTATGGGCCACTGCGCCTTTGATGAAAAATGGGGTGTCGAGGTCGATAAAATCGAAACAGCCAAGTCCTGCGGCGAGATGCGCGGACGCTGTCATCGCTAAATTACTTTCCATCATGCCGCCGATCATTAACTTTATATTGTTGGCCTTGGCCCATCGAGCAATGCAGACCGCGTGCACAATGCCCGTCTTCATTAATTTGATATTAATCGCCCCCGCTGATTTGTCCTTAATAATTCGCAGGGCATCAGCAACACTTGACGCACTCTCATCAGCGCATACGCAAACCTTGGTGGAACGCGTGACTTGAGCTAATCCTTCCCAATCCCCTTTAGGCACTGGCTGTTCAATCAAATCAGGCAGCACACGCGCACGAGACAATTCTCTTAAGAAACTTAAGGTTTGCTTAGCGCTGAACCCTTGATTAGCATCGAGGATCAACTGTGATTTCTTGACTAATTGGCTAATCGCTAACACCCGCTTAACATCTAAATCAAAATCACGTCCCACCTTAATCTTAAACGCCCGAAAACCCTGAGCGTAAAATTCCTTAGCCTTGAGCACAGTCTCCTCGAGCGAACCCACCACAATCGTAATATCACTGCGCAATTGTTTTGGCCTATCCGTCCATAAACGCCATAAAGGCATCCCCAAACTTCGTGTTAACGCATCCAATAAGGCCATTTCAATAGCTGCTAAGGCTGATTTATTCATTGCTAAACGTTCATGCAAAAAGCCGCTTAACATCATGTAATCGCCCGCTTGCCGGCCAATTAACCAGGCCCCTGCCGCATTCAAGTTCTTTATCGTTTGAGGGATGGTCTCGCCGGTAATATGAGTTGCCACCGCGGCTTCCCCATAACCTTTGACACCATTGGCTAACTCAAGAGTAAAAAGCAGATTATCCAAACTATCATGTTGACCCGTTGCTATGCGAAATGGCTGATTAAGCCGCGCCTGCAACGGACTCACGGTAATATCTTTAATGATAAAATTATTGTTCATTGTTTTTTAATGCGACGATCTTGTTTAAACGTTTAAGCAAGGAGCCTTTACGCGAACCTTCACCTAAGGACAGGTCTGATACAATAACCCGGTTAACCGGATACGTCACTTCCTTATCCCCCACCACTTGCTTATAACCGGATGTTTCATGGATAGCATATGGAACACCGTCAATGGAACCTAGATACAACATGATATGCCCCTTCATTGGCAAGATAGTAGCCGCCCCCAAGGCCTGGCCTAAGGCCGCTAACTTTTCCTCACGCACTGTCTTATCATCAAACGCAACCGCCACACCTACTTGCGCCTGTTCTGAAGAATTACGCGGCAATGAAATACCCACCGTCGCATAAACCATCTGCAGGAAGCGAGAACAATCCTGCTCACCTTTCATATCACCCCAACCGTAGGGTTGATTAAGCATGGCAAAGGCTTGGAGATAAATATTGCGCGCGGTAAAATCCAAAAACCCTGGATGAATATCTGCTTCACTAATAAAAGCTTCTTTTAAAACTAATTTACCATCCTTATCCTGCGCAGGAAGAGTCACGCGCACCTTGCCCTCATCCATGCCTGCCATAGGCAGGCGATGCCCCATGCGCACAAACCCCAGGAAATCCGTCATCGCCTCATTCCAAAAAATATCAGCCTTAGGCTTGGTGATTAATGCAATGTTTTCCCGCTGTGCAAAGACCTTCACATCATCAATATCTCCCAGCGCCACATCCTCAACCTTCACCCAGCCATTGGAAATCTCTGTCAGGGTATAATACCATTTCTTATCCGCTGAGGTATGCACCACTGCTACTGGCGAACCTAAATCAAGAGCACTGTTTTGAATTTCGTCAAAATCAACATCATCCTTTTGAGCATACAAGGGCTTATCCGTCGGCAATAAACGCTGATTGGTTAAACGTAGCGTCACCCCATAACGCGGCACCACCCCCACCACCACCCCGCTTAAATGCATATTGCGCTTAACCTTCTCTAAGAATTCCTTATCTTCACGCACACCTTCCTTTGAGAAATAACCCTTACCAATAAAACCAGCCAGCTCCTTTTCTAAATCAACCAACAAGGTCTCAGTCTTCAGGTTTTGCGTAATATTAAAAATATCCTTGGTTAATTTGAGGTCATCCTGAGTAGCCAAATTAAATTTAGCAATCCCGGCAGGGTCCATCACAACCGCATCCGGGGAAGGGTGACGGCTAATCCAGAAACCAGGAGTTTTCTTCTCATAATCAATCCGAACAATCGCTTCTTGGGCTTGGGCAATCACCGCAATGCAGATTAACCCCG